>Ga0134121_10000829_pt1 | contig 32080 bp, 49 predicted proteins | sample KB301_FD_96463 | JGI IMG/M metagenome (GOLD analysis project Ga0134121, IMG submission 96463) | Terrestrial soil microbial communities without Nitrogen fertilizer from Kellogg Biological Station, Michigan, USA - KB3-0-1 | ecosystem: Environmental > Terrestrial > Soil > Unclassified ...
CACGGCGCCGCGCCTGGCTCGACGCGCTGCCCGTCCGCGTTGATCGCGAGGTTGCGCTCGCCGTCGAACCTCGTGTAGCGCCGGCAGTGGGCGTACTGGAAGCGGGTCTTCGCCGCGACGACCTCGAGCAGCTTGTTGCTCGCGGCGGTTGCGTACGTCAGCCTCGACTCCTCTCGCGCGTACCTGCACAGCACGTCGATCGGGTCGAGCTCGACCTTGCATTCGCCGCAGAAGACTCGTCGTCGCGAATCGTCGACGCTCACGCGGTTGTGGAAGCAGTACGCCTTCGAGAAGTCGTTCGCGTGGTCCGTCTGGATCCGCGGCCTATCCTTCGGCATCCGAAGGATCGGAGCTCCTGGATCGACGACGCGGAGAGCCTCGTCCGCATGCGGCGCCTTCGGAGGCTCATCCATGCGACACTCCGTTGGTCCCGTTGGGCGGGACGGTCTTCGCCTTCACGGTGACGGCCTCGACGAGCTGGCCCTGAGCTCCCGGGTAGCCGGTCCCGGCCTCCATGCACTCGACGAACGCCGTCACGAGGTTCGCCGCGAGAACGGGGTCGGTGACCTTCTCGATGACGACCGACCGTAGCCGGGCGATCAGCGGCCCGACGTCGCGCACGAAGACGTCGAGCTTGTCAGGCGCCGTGAGCTGGAGGAGCCGCGACTTCGCCTCGACCGCCGAAAGCGCCGTCGAGAAGTCCGGGTCCGGCTTCGGCACGAGCTTCCGGACGACGGCGCCGGTCTTCTCGTCGACGACGTCCTCGATCATGAGCTTCTGGCGCGCCTCGGCCCCTCGGATGATCCGGTTGAGCTGAGCGAAGGCGGTCGAGAGCGCTGCCTCGCGGTCGAGCTTCCGATCCTTCGACCAGCGCGTGTAGACGAGGCGGAGGTAGCGCTGGCGCGTGTGCCGCGACCAGCCGTACCGCTCCGTCATCTGGTCGAGCGCATCCTCCGGCTCGATGGCACTCGCCATGAGCGCGGCGAGCTGCTTCGCGCGGAGCTTGCGTTCGGCGGCGGAGATCCGGTTCGGCATGGTCATAAGAGACTCTATTCCAACCGCATCACCGCGGGGAACTTAAGTCGACAGGCCCCAGGAGCCGAAGGACGGGGAGAGGAGCCAGCCTATGCCCAACATCCGCCGGACCGTCCGGCCCACCAAAGTCCCACCAAACTCCCACCGTCCCGCCACCGACCCGGTGATCCTGTGGTGTATCGCCTACCTCGAGGACGCGATCCGCGCCGAGCCTTTCGGGTCACCGCGCGTCACGCCCCTGCTGGAGGGGCTGGCGGCATGGCGGGAGGTGGCTGGGGAACGCGGCTAGGTCTTCGGAGGCATGACGCCGAGGAGCGCGCGAAGTTCGGCGCTGCGGACCGGCTTTACCGCGCGGAGGGAGAGGCCGTAGTCGTCGACCTTCGGGAGTCCAGAGAGGTCGACGCCAGGCCTGAGCTTGAGGGGTGTGTCGAACTTGCGCCAGGCGCCTCGAACGACGTGCTGAGGCCGCTTGAAGCGGCGTCCCGTCGCGACGACTCCGGGCCAGGCACGCTCGAGCGCGCGCGCCATCCGGAGCCGGCCGTCTCCCTGATAAAGGTCGGTCGTGTTGCCGCCCTTGAGGACCATCGTCGCGATCTTGTGGCACTGGAAGGCGTTGACGAGGACCGTACACCAGCCGTCGGCGAGGACCTGGAGGCAGTAGTCGGTGTCCTCGTTGTAGCGGCCGCGCCAGCGGTGAGGCGTCGCGTTCGAGACCAGCGTGCAGGAGTAGACGTGGACGTTCAGGAAGAATGGCGGGATGCCCTTCTTCCCGGACGGGAAGACGAACATCGTGTAGTTGAGGCCGGCGACGGCGACGTTGGAGTATCGGTCGGAGAAGTCCTCGACGACGCGGAGCGCGACGCTGGCGGAGCACTCGATCCGCTTCCCTCGCCAGAGGCGCCGGAAATACTCGATGTTGTCGTCGAGCTGCCAATGGCGCTCGGCTCCTGCGGCGGTCGCGTGGTCCTTGATCCAGTTGCGGGCCGGGATCGAGCCCAGCCCGAGGTTCGAGAATGGCAGCACGAGAACCCGCTCGCGCCCGGCGACCGATTCGTAGGCGGACTGCTCCTGCGTCTCGACGACGACGAAGAACGGGACGCCGTCGCGTTCGAGCGCGCGGATCGTGAGCGGAGTCGCGGCGCGCCCCTTCGACGGGATGTAGACGGGGTAGCGCGGGAGCTTCTTCGTCACGGCGCCTGCTCGGCCTCTTCGAGGCGGACGGAAGCGAGATCGTCCCGCTCGCGCTTGGGCCACCAGACGCCGCGCGGGGAGTCAGTCGGGTCTAGGCCGAGGAGGGCGAAGCAGCGGAGCTTCTCGTCGTGGGTCTTGAAGTTGAGGATGAGCTTCTCGGCGCCCGGCTCGCCCTTGTACTCCGGGAGGCCGACCCATTCCTTCGCGGCGTCCTTGTCGGCGACCTCGCTCTCCGGTCTGGTGACGAAGACGAGCGCGGCGAGCGTCTGCTCGTCGAGACCGGTGCCAAGAAGCCCGGCCTCGTCCTCCTCCTTGATGCGCTTGAGCATCTCCGTGAGCGCGCGGTCGTCGACCTCGGCGAGCTTCGAGATCTCGTTGTCGCCGGTGAGGACCTTGAGCGCGCGCGTCTCGTCCGGGTCGAGATCGAGGCGGATGACGGGGACGTGATAGATCCCGGCCTTCATCGCGGCCTCGACGACGCCGTGGCCGGCGAGGATCGTCCCGTCGCGGGCGGTCACGACGTTCCGGTAGAAGCCGTGCTGCTGGATGCTCGCGGCGATATGGTCGAGCTGGTCTGCCGGGTGCGCGCGGTAGTTCTTGGGGTGAGGCTTGAGCTCGGAGATCGCGACGATCTCGACGCTGTACGGCTTCGCGGTGGGACCGGAATCGACCACGGCTCAGCTCCGGAAGAGGTAGACGACGAATCCTACCAGCGAGCCTCCCGCGAACCCGTAGAAGAGGACGCGGCCGACGGAGCCGACCCAGGGGCGCGACGTCAGGGCCGTGAACGGGAGGAAGCGCATCAGTTCGGCCTCGGGACCAGCCGCGGTCGGACGAGGAACGCCCGGACGGCGATGATGATCTCGGGCGCGAGCGGGTCGACGCAGCGACAGGTCACGGTCTCGATGCGCCACGACCGGACGTCCCTCCCCGACTCGAGCTTGGAATTGGCGAGCATCTGCACCGCCCATTCCTTCAGCGAGAGCTTCGCGTTTTCGTCCGTCAGATCCTCGGGCGTGAGCCAGCGATCGGCGGCGGTCTCGACGTCGAACAGCGCCCTACAGCGCTGCTCCGTCGCGACAGGGTCCTTCGGGAAGCGGACGCCGTCGACCGCGATCTCCTCGCGGCCGCGCCTCCAGCGGACGCGGCCCAGCAGGACGCCGAAGGAGTCGTTCCGGTCCTTCATCGCGATCAGTTGGCGCAGGAGAAGCCGAGCCGGAAGAGCAGGATCGCGAGCGCGATCCAGGCTAGGACGAGGACGGTGAGCGCGGCGCGCCGACTCACGGCGACGTCTCGACGGCGCGTACCTCGCGGAGCTTCCCCTGCCACTCGTTCTCGTGGAACAGCGCGTGGAGGCGCACGAGCCGCCGCTCGAGCGCGTAGCGCGAGATCCCGAGCAGGACGGCGGCGCGCCGCTTGACGCCGTCGCAGCGAGCGAGCGCGTCGGAGATCATCGACCGCTCGACCTCGCCGAGCGCGCGGCGGATGCCACCGTCGGAGGGGAAGTTCCATTGCTCGTTCGCCCAGAGCGGCGGTCCCGCCGTGTGGCTCGGTCCGCCCGGTCTCGGTACGCCCTGATGGATCGCCGTCTTCCCCTCGTCCACGGTTCATCTCCTCATTCCGCCTGCGGGTGATCCAGGGCTAGGCGACGCGCGTCGCGACGACCCCGGTCTGCGTCCTCTTCGTCGTGATCCTGAAGGACGGGTCCTCCGTCCTCCGATAGTGCTTCGCGCTGCTCGTCAGCCGCTCGCGCGCGAGATCGACCTACGCGTCCGTAGAGACCGCGATGCGGACTCGGCCTCCGACCCGCAGCCTCGACCAGTGGTAGCGGCGCGGCCTCATCCAGGATCCGCCTATCCCCTTCCCGGCCTCGGAGCCTTGACGACCTCCGTCGCGCCGTCGGCCGTCCGGATCGCGTGGATCTCATCGACCGCCGCGAGAACGTGGGCCCGCATCCTCGCGCCCTCCTGCCGACGGCGCACGCACCGGATCATCCGGCCGGCGAGCTCACGGAGCGCCGGGTCGTTCCACTCGCGACTCAGCCCGCTCGGGCGGGGGATCGACACCGACGCGATCGTATGGGCCGTCGCGAGCGACCCGAGATCTCCCGGACCGCTCGTGAGCAGCACCGGGGCCGCCCAGGGCTGAGCGACCGGGACGCCGAAGCTGTCCGCCACCCGTCGACCGAGGAGCACCAGGACCCCGTCGAAGTCGCTACCGACGAGCGTGCGCGTCATCATGGCCGCCGCGATCCGGCCGGCCTCCGCGTCGAAGGCGCTGCCGACACCGTCTCTCCCCGGCCATCTCTGGAGCAGGTTGCAGCGCCCGAAGGCGCGCAGATACGCCGTAGGGAACTCGATCCCGGCGATCTCTGCCAGGAAACGACCCGCGCGATCCAGCAGCGGCTTCCGAGGATCTCCCCTTCGCGACGGCGCCTCGCCGACGAGGATGGGAAAGTGGCGAGCGATCGCCGCCTTGAGGAGGAAGTCCTCGTCCCACGCGCGCATCGACTCCAGCACCGCGTCAGCCGCGGCGTCGGAGCCTGTCTCGGGGTCGTCGCGACCCGAGCTCATCGCGCGAAGTCGGCCATCACGGGCGGCACGGCGGCGTCGAAGCCGACGACGTCCATGCTCCCCGCGTCCGCCGGGTCGGCGATCGTCTCGGCCGTCGAGACCATCGATACGACGATCATCTTGGCCGCGATGCCGGTCTTCTCGCGGTACTGGACGAGCTGCTGGAACGGGTGGATCTGGCCGGACCACGACGCGCTGTCCGTGAGGACCCAGAAGACCTCAGCCTTCGCCTTGTTCTCGAGCGCCCATCGCATCGGGAGCGAGCAGTCCGTCCCGGCGCCGTTGCGCTTGGTCGTCTCGCGCATCGCCTCGTCGAGCCGAGTCGACCTACCGAACGTCAGGCCGAAGACGCAGTCCGAGAAGCCGAGCGCCATCGCGTTCGGCTCTGTCCGGAGCGCGAGCATCCCCATCGCCGTCGCGGCCGCGCAGCACGAGAGGTTCGGCGCGGCCGAGATCCCGGCGCTCATCGAGTGGGAGATGTCGATCGCCGCGAGCGTCGCCTTGCCGGACGGGACGACTGCCTCGAACGCGAGGTAGAAGGCGTCGTTCAGCGCCTCGACGACCGACGGCACCGGCGTCCACGAGAGCTTGCCCTTATCGCCGTGGCCCTGCTGGTACTGGTTCAGGGCGATCAGCAGCGACATCGGGTGGACGCGCTGGCGCCGGAGCTCCGAGGCGTCGACGAGCTTCGCCAAGATCTTCGCCTGGGTCGACCCGACCACGTTCCCGAGCGGCGAGAGGACGCCGATCGACGAGAGCTTCGCGAGGTTACGGACGAGCGCCGTCAGGCCCATCGAAGGGACGAGCGCCTCCCAGAGCTCCGTATGGCTCTTCTGCTCGTTCGGGACGCACTCGTGTGGCAGCCTGTGGCCGACGACGAGGTCGCAGAGGCGCTTCAAGTCTTCCTTCTTCGTCAGGCGCTTCGCCTCGTCGAAGGCCGCGATCTGAGGATGGACGACCCCCGGCTCCTTGCCGTCCATCACCCAGCCGAGCAGCGCGTCGAGTCGCTCCGCGCCGTCATGGTTCTCCTTCTCGCCTCCGAGCTTCTTGGCCCAGCGAGTCGGGTTCGGATGCGACTTGCAGAGGAGATCGCGGTGCGACCATCCGTCGCGCTGCTGGTACTTGATGAGCTGGAACGCGAGGTCGTCGACCGGCTTCGAGAGGTACCAGTTCGCGAAGGCCCAGCGCGTCGCCGGTCCCCAGCCGCCGAGCGCCTGGACGTAGTCAGCGAGGTGGAAGAGGTGCGTTCCGATCCGGCAGACCTGGGGCACGGCCTGGTTCGCGAGGAAGCGCGCGTTCTCGAAGCCCTTGTAGCCGGTCGTCTTCATGGCGATCGCGAGCGCGAGGATCGCCGGCTCGTTCTTCGGCGCGCGTCCAGAGGTCGAGACGGCGACGATCGTGGAGACCGTCCTCATCGGGTCGAGCGCGAGGCAGGCGCGGACGACGGCCGCGTTCTCCTGCGTCAGCTCGCGCTCGCCGACGTAGTAGGTTCCGTCCGAAGATCCGAGCAAAATGAACCTCTCGAGCTGCTTCCACGGGTCGAGCTTGAAGACGTAGCCGCCGCCGACCGACTTGATCTGCTCCTTGCCGGGCACCGGCTGAGTCTGCGGCGTGACGCGCGTCGAGACGTGCTTCGCGAGATCCTTGCGACCCATTGCGACCTTCCTCCCTCTTATGATCTCACACGGCGACGCCGAGTCGGCGCAACCTACGACACGTTCGGCAATGTCGCTTTTTTTGGGCCTCGTAGAAGTAGAGGTTCACCCCCGTCAACGGGTGACCTCTCCTGCACTTCATCAGCTTCGCGTTTACCGACGTGATCCCGACTCCGCGCAAGACGTTCGTTCGGTGGGACGCCGGGTCAAGATGGGATGGATTCACGCAGGACGCGACACGACACAGGTGGTCGAGCGTCGCCTCTGGGTTGGGGCCGACGAGAACTTCGAAGGCGAATTGATGAGCGCCCGTCATCCGATTCCCAATGCGAAATGCTCCGTACCCCCGTCGGAGCGCAGCCGTCCAGATCCAGCATCCATCGGGACCGACTCGAACCTTCTTCCAGAAGCGACGAGGGAGGCGCGGATCTCCAAAAGAGGCGATAGGCTTTGGTAACGACATCGTTCGCTCCCCTGAAGCGGACTCGTCGAGACGGGCCGGGGCGCTTAAACGCTCCGGCTCGTCGCATTCTATCCCCGATCGGCCCAGCTCGTTTCGCTCCTCAAAGGACCGGGTGAATCCGAGATCGGTTCGGCTTTCGCCGTGTCTGCTGCTCTTCCAACTGAGCTACTCCCGTGAGGAAGGGCCGATTCGAACGGCCGACCGGCAGATTAGGTAACCGAGCTCATCGACCCAGGTCCGTTCTGCTCCTCAGAAGTCGAGGCGAATCCGAAGTTCCGAGATGGCTTTCGCCGTCACATAGCTGTGGTAACGGAACTCCTTCGGCCTACGACGTTTCTCTTCCTCAGGCGAGGGCGAGATCGACCGTCCCATCGTGCGCTGCGCCTCGCGGCGCCCGCTTCCGACCTCCCAAGGTAAGGGACGGCCAGCGGCCCATCGCGGCTCCGAAGATACTACGATGACTCGCGATGTCCACCAAATATCGGATCGCGCCGACAATCCCGCCGAGATCCCCGGGTAGACCTCGACTCAGCGCGGCTCAGGTCGCGGCGCGGCGGTGGAAGGGGACCCAACCCCAGAGCGAGGAGCCGATCGCGAAGAAGAAGCCGAAGACGATAGACCAGAAGGCGACGCGGGCGAAGGACTCGAGGCTGATGCCCCAGTCGAAGGTGAGAAGGCTCATCGGAGGTACCTTTCAAGAGAGCCGGACGGCCAGCTCGAGGCCGGCCGTCCGGTGGTCTAGTTTCTCAGAGACTCGAACGGCGCCGACAGCGCGGGACGGTTCGATCAGACGAGCGGCGGGACCGGCGGAAGGGGGTTGCTCGGGTCGACCCCGATCGCCGTCAGGTTCGTCTTCGCGTTGCCGAGGTTCGTGCTGGCGTCGTCCAGCTCGGTGTTCGCGGCCGTCAGCGTGTCCGCGGCGTCCTGGAGGTCCGCCGGCGACGGGCTCCCCGACTTCAGGATCGCGATGACCTCCTCGATGCGGGTCTTCGTGGTGTCGACGGTCGTCTTCACGTCCGCCGCGACGAGCGCGAGCGCGTCGGTATGGGCCTTCGTCGCCGCGACCGCCTGCTTCACATCGGTCCATGCTGCCATTGCTGCTGCTCCTTGCGCCTCGATCCGCGCGAGCGCGTCGAGGATCTTGCCTTGGGTCTGGATGATGTCCTTCACCATCCCGTAGGTGACGCAGTCGTGTTCCATACCGGACCGCCTCGAATGTCGTGCCGCTACGTCTTCCTCGGCCAGATCATCCCGCCGAGCACCGCGAGTGAAACAAGCAGCGGAAGAATCTGGAAAAAGAGATCCCACACGCTCTTGGTTCCCTTCGTCGCCCCTTGGAGTTGGGCGAGGGTCAAGTTCACCTCGTCGCGCCACTTCTGAAGCGAGGTGATGTCCGAGGTGTAGGTTCCAACCCTCACGAACTCGGCGTTGCGTTCCTGGGCGAGTTGGTGCGCGTGATTCAGTTCTTCCAGGCGTCGCAGATACTCGGTGTGCTGTTCTCGCCGCCAGTCGTCGTGGCAGCGGACCCTCTCCTTCAGGACGGCGATTCGGACGCGATTCTTGATCGACGCCTCACCTGCGCTCCGGCCATGCGATCGCGGGGTTCATCGCCTTGGCGAGTCGCCAGACGTTGTCGAAGTCTTCCTTCGTCATCATCACGGAGTGGTCGGCGACGACGCTCGCGGCGATCGTGTCGAGCTTCGCGAGGATCGCGACCTTCGCCAAGTCAACGTCGGTGCGAAGGCTCGCCATCTCGTCGTGGGCTTGCGCGATCTTGGCAGCGAGGTCCGCCTTCGTGTCGTTGGCCCATCGGTCGATTCCGAATCCGAGGCAGAACGCGGCGACGATGACCCCGATGGGGACGAGGGTCTTCGGCCCGATGACGTAACTGCCACGCGAACCGGGCATGTCCGGCGGCAGGGCCGGACCATTCACTGCGCTTCCACCGACTGGTCGATGACCTTGTCCTCGAAGATCGTCATCGCCTTGTCGGTCGTCTCTGCCGGGTTGGTGCCGGTGCGCCGACCGTTGAACGTCTTGGTCTTCCCATCGGCCGAGACAGAGACCGCCCCGGTCGATGTGTAGGTTCTCACCGTCCCGTTGAGGTCGATGATCGTGATCTTGTTGCCGGCCATCGCGCACGACCTCCAGCTCTTGCGACCGCTGGGTCACGGGGCGCCTCCTTCCCCCCGCGTGCGACGTCGTAACTCTAGCCGGCTGCGACCTCCTGCCGCAATCGCTGGTTCCAGGCGGGACGCCGCCCGAGCCAGCCTTCGCTCTCGCCCCACGAGCGCCCGACGTCGACGCCGCACGCGCACGCGCATCGGATCGTCCCGTGGTCTGCTTCAGGAGGACGGGACTCGAAGGCCACGTCGATCAGCTTCTTCGCCTCCGCGTGCTGGCAGTCGTCCGTCAAGCCGCGCATTCCGGGTGAGCGGAGAGGAAGGCGTCGAGCGTCTGGTAGCGGGTGCCGTGGTACTGGACCCACCCGTCCCATTCAGGCTTGTCCCCAATGGCGACGCGGCCGACGGTGTCCTCGATGTTGAGGCCGATCGGGTAGGCGCCGGCAGCGCGCCGGACCTTCATCCGGCCGCCGAGCCAGACGAACGAGCCGAGCGACGCGACGCTGACGACCGGACGGATCATGCCGGTCCTGCCGACGTAGATCGTCCCGACCTCGAGGTCACAGTTGTCGAGCACGAGCTCGCCCGTCCCGCCGGGCCACGCCGCGTCACCTCGGCCAGGCGTCGTCTCATCTGCGGAATCGACCACGAGTCCGCCGCAGATGTTGTCGTTGAACGGAGCGGCGAGAGTCGCCTTGCAGCCGAGGCGCAGCTTCCACCTCTTGATGTGGATCTTCGACGTCGGCATCCCGCCCCGGAACGAGAGCCCCGAACCGCCCTGCCCGACGCAGACGTCCTCGGTGTAGCGGTCCTCGATCGTGATGTCGCCCTTGCCGACGGCGCCCTCGTTCATCCGGTTCGCGATGAAGATGTCGCAGCCGCCGAGCATCGCCGCGCCGCCACCGCTGAAAGCATGGTTGCCCTGGATGTTGTGGAGGTAGTCGCCGTGCTCGCCGTAGATGCTCCACTTCCAGACGCGGAGCTCGGTCCATCCCGCCGTGTCGTAGCCGTGCACGCCCCACTTCGTGTTCGCCTTCCAGAGCGGATCGTGCGGCGAACCGGGGCCGTAGAGGAAGCAGTCGATCAGCGCGTTCGGGCGACCGACTCCGGACGAAGTCTTGATGCCGGCGCGATCGTCGAGCGGAATCTGGAGCGCCTCGAGGACGATGCCCCCTGTATCGCGCTCGAGGAATACGTTGTCCGTGCTCCCGACTCCGACATCTGGAAGGATCGAGGTCGCGAGTTCGCCGCCGGGTCCGCGCCATCCGCAGAACTTGAGGTCACGTCGACCCGCGAGCGACGCCTTGATCGGGGGGAACGCTCCGGCGACGAGCTGGAACGAATCGCCATCGCACGCCGCGAGCGTCGCGGCCCCGATCGGATCCCCGGAACCCTGGAACGGGGTCGATTGGTCGGCCTTCTGGAAACCGCTGGGCGTCACGATCCAGGTCGGGTTCGTCAGCATCGGCGGCTTCTCCGTAGAGCGAGCGACCACAGGTCGTCCGAAAGCCTCTGCCCTCATACGCACTTCCATCAAGGCCCGGTCGCCGGCCATTCCGATCGCCGCTCAGGTCGGCGGCCGGTGCCCAGCCAAGCGACCGGGCTCCTTCATTCGCTCAGGTCTGGCTATGCCGCCTTCGCCGCGGCGACAGGCGTAGGCTGGGAGGCGATCGCGGCGACGACCGTCGGATGGGTGAGGTCGATCGGCACGTTCTGGTCCTCGAGGTTCTTCGCGATCGTGGCGATCGGCACGCCGGCGCGCAGGTTCGAGACGGCCTGGACGATGCCGCCCGAGACGGAGGCGAGCCCGGCGTCGGTCTTCACCGCCTGCTTGGCCGCCTGACGGTTGTTGTAGATGGTCGAGCCGGCGAGGACGATCCCGGCGATGCCGTAGGCCCAATCCTTCGCGCTGAGCGGCGGGTCGGCGACGGGGACCTTCGGCAGATCTGCCTCCCTCTTTCCGGAAGCGATCGCCGCGTCGTGGTCGCGCTGGGCTTGGTCGTGGAGCGCCTGGTAGTCGGCCTGCAACTCGGAGAACCTCGCGCTCTCGCTCGCCGCGATCGACGAGATGATCGCGCCGGCGGGGATGCCGGCCGGGTTCCCGCTCGCGGCTCCCGCGACCGGCGCGACGGCGCTGATCGTCCCGGTCGTCGACGCGGCCTGTCCTGCGGTGCACGCCCACGGAGAGACCGAGGACGCGACGACGACCGCGATCAGGACGGCGAAGCCGATGGCGGTGGCGAGCGGCGCGAGCTTCCGAATGAACGACGGCATGAGCGGCTCCGTAGAAATGAAGAGTACCGCGGCGAGGATCGCATCCCCGCCGCGGCGCCCGATGGGAGTGGCGGGATGGCTCACGACTATGCACCGGCCGCTCCCGGAAGACAAAGACCGACGGCGGCGCCCGGGAGATCCGGTCCGCCGTCGGTCTGTTTGCGATGGGATAGTTCAGGCGGGCCAGTTCTCCCCGAAGACCTCGTCGAGGATCGACCGACGGACCTCCGACGGCCACGATGCTGCCGGCGACCCGGCCTTCTTGTTCCTGCGCTCGATCGCGAGTTTGAACTTGTCCGGCTCCCTCGAGCGCGCGATGCCGATCAGGCGGAGCTCGCGCTGGGAGGTCGTCTCCGGCGCCTGCGGGACGGCGGCCGCGGTGCTGTCTGCGGCTGCGGCCGGCGCGGCGCCACCGATCTTCAGCCACCGCTGGGCGAGCGCGAGGTTGAGCGCCTCGAGTTGCTTCAGCGTCAGGAGGTCGAGGCTCTCGATCGACTCGGAGACCTTGACCGCCTCATAGGCGACGGCCGTCTCGGCAGGACCGAGCGCTACCGAGTGCTTGCCGATCGAGAGCGCGAGCTTGCCGCGGGCGAGCTTCTCTACGGCCGCGTCCTGAGCCGGCGGCGCGGCCTCGGGCTGAGGGTCCTTCGTCGGCTCTGAAGCGGGGGTCGACGCCTTCGGCGCGACGGTCGCGCTCTGGTCCTCGACTTGGGAGGTCGACGTATCGACCGTCACTGGCTTCTGCGCCGTTGTCGGATCGGCGACGCGCTCACCGTCGACGACGTCCGCTCCAGGATCCGGGAGGTCGTCGAGGTTCCGAGAGAACGCCGGCGACCCACGCTTCTTCGGAGCGACGGGCAGGCCGTCCGGCAACATCGGAGCGGTGGTCTGCGGCGCCTCGAGAACGTCGTCGAGTTCCTCGGGAACGTAGATGCCGAAGAGGAGGTCGGGGAACGCGGCGCGTAGACCTCTGGCCAGCGCCCGCGCCTTCATCATGTCGCGTCGCCAGTTCTTGTAGTTGTCCTTGTCGGCGAGCTTCATCCCTCCCTTAATCGTGATCCTCTTCGCCTCCTCCATCGAGAAGGACGCCTCGATCGGCTTCGATCCGATACGCTGAACGCTGACGCGGCAGACCTCGTCGGTCCACTCGAGATAGTCGATCCGTTCGCACTTCCCGGACCCCCAGGCAACTCCGGCCATAAGGTCGGACGAAACAGCCGCCTTCCCGTCGATCACATGGATCCCGCGTAGAGCGGCCGCCGCCGAGAGACGCAGGTCGAGCCCCATGAGCATCACGACCGCGATGTCGGCCGGCCGGCCTCTCAGCGACGGCTGGAGGAGGTCCGACTTCGCGAGCCAGTTCGCGGCCCGGAACACGTCGTCCATCGTCTGCGGCGTCAGCGGCAGCGGCGCCTGGTCCCGCCTGGGCGCTGGAGCCGCAGGCGGAGCTGCCGGCGCCGCCGGCTTCGCGACCTCGGTCTGGTTCGTCTCGTTCACGCGACCTCTCCTCCTGCGCCGCATGGGTTCTGTTCCGCTTCGATCTCTTGCCAGACGCGGGCGCAGCGCGCGCGATGGCGTGCGATGAATGATTCGTTCCTCTCGATCACGTCGTACTCGATCCGGCCCTCGCTACCGATGAAGACGACGAGGTAGACGCGCGGAAGTCCGGTTACCATCAACTGGTGCTGCGTCTGAACGATCCAGCGCAGCGGGCGGTGGCCTCGGTCCCATGAGATCGTGGTCCACGCTCTCCGTTCCGGATCCCACTCGATCAGGCGTTTCGTGAACTTCGCCTCGACGAGTCCGATCGGACGATCGTCCGCATCGAGGACGACGCCGTCCGGAGATGTCGCCAGGAACGGGTGGACCGTCGAGGTCGCGATCGCGAGCGAGAGCGGGACCGTCCGATGCTTGATCTCGCCGCCGACCCAGTCAACGAGGAATCGCTCGACGCGCTTCCCCGTCTGGATCTCGCGGCTCGACGCCGCGAAGTCCTCGAACGGCGGGACGAGCCCGAGTTTCTCCGCGACGAGTTCCTGCGCGTCGCCTGGAACGGCACCCCACAACTTCTGCGCGTCGCTCGACCCGATCGCCGGTCGCCGGCCGGCGAGCCACTCCGGCTCGTTGCCGAAGACTCGAAGCGTGGCGGTCGGGAAGGAGATCACGCGGTACCTCGGATCTTCCGCTCGAGACCGTGGGCGACGAGCTCCTCGACGGCCTCGTCGATCGTCGTCGCCTCGCTCGTGAACGCCGCCCGGATCCCGCCGAAGGCGAGGTTCGCGTGGGTCGCGCAGCGGACGAGGAGGACCGGCGCTTGGTGACAACCCGACTCGTTCCCGACGCGCGCTCCCGAGCCGGTCAGAGGGACCTTCAGCGGCGAGCCGCGCCGGCGGTAGAGTTCGACGTAACAGGACGTCGAGGTCTTCGCCCGGATGACGAGGCCAAGGAGACCGAGCCGGTCGGCAGCCTGGACGACGAGAGACGCGCGCTGCTGCGGCGTCACGGCGCGACCTTCTGCTTCAGGCGGTGGAGCTCCTGCTCGAGCTCCCCGACCTTGGTCTCCTGCTCGGCGAGCGTCTCGAGGAACTCGTCATCGTTGTGGCGCGTCTCGTTCTTGAGCGACTTCAGTTCATCGCGGATGGACGCGAGGACCTGGTCCTTCGCGGCCTGGAAGACCGTGGCGACGTGGGCTTTGTACTCGGTCCTCAGCTTCGCGATCTCGGCGTCGACCGCCTCCCTTACCTTCGCCGCGACGTCGAACGTCTGCTCGATCTTCACCGGCGGCGGCGGGACCGGCTGGAGCGTCCGAAGGCCCGATCCGCCGTTGTAGAGCCTCCGCCGTTCTGCTTCGAACTCCCCGGCCTCCCTGATGGTCTCTGCCGTCCTCGAGGACGTAGTTTCGAGCCTCGACTCCGTGCGAGTCAGGTCCGCCTCCGTACCGATCGTGATCCCCGCGGCCTCGGCGATTCTAGAGACCTGCCCGCGACTCACGAACTCGCGGATCTGGTCGGTGACCTGTCTCGCGACGTCCGTCTTCGTCGCCCTGATCCGGCCGTCCTTCGCCATCGACTTCAGGACATCGGCGATCTTCAGGCGCGTCTCGAGCGAGAGCTTCGTCCCATGGTCCGGCGTCATGATGGGCTCCCTTTCCTCTGGCCGGCGATGCGGCGCCGGAGCTGCTCGAGCGATCTATTGTTCCAGACGGGAGGCGGCGGCCGACGGGGCGGGACGGGAGGTAGCTGCCGAGCTACGACCTGGGCGGTCACGCGCGAGACGATGGAGATGTCCTTCACCGAGTTCGGCCCGCGTTCGATCGGTCCCGGCGCCCTGCTCGCCACGACGATCGGAGTCGTCGCGCCCTCCGCCAGCTCCCGCTCGTACAAGATCCGATTCAGGCGCTTCAGCCAGCGGACGAAGTGTCCGATCGGGGCGTTCCCGGCCGCGACCACAACCTGATCGGGCTCGATCGCGACGCCAAGAGGTGCGAAGACCTGGACGCGGTCCTTGTGGCCACTCGTCTCGAACCGACAGTCGATCGTCCGCGCGTACCGGAGCGCCTCGGGCAGCGACATGGTCTTATGGAGATTCATGCGACCTCTTCCTCCGACGGGGCTTCCTTGAAGAGGTTGTCGCCGCCGGTCATGGTCGCCGTCTTCAGGTTCCGGCACGCCTGCTCGTAGTAGGACTTTTTCAGCTCGATGCCGACGAACTTGCGCCCCTCCTGGATCGAGACGAATCCCTCGCTGCCGATGCCGGCGAACGGCGAGAGGACGACCTCGTTCGGGTTGGTCCATAGCTTCACGCCGCGGCGGATCACCTCCAGTTGCAACGGGCAGATGTGCCGCTCGTCGTCGTGCTCGCGGGCGCTGCGGTGCTGCAACGTGTCGTTCGGGTCGATGTCCATCCAGACCGGAGACGCGACGCGCTGCCAGAGCGACACGGGATAGTCGGCGCCATGAACGTCGTATCCGTCCTTCTTCGACGATCCGGCATGCGTCACGCGCTCCTCGCGCGGCCCTTCTCCTGGCGCGCGCATCGTCACGAGGTAGTCCGGGACGCCCTGCCGCGCCATCGTCGCGTTTCCGCGCACGGTCTTGTGCAGCAGCCCGAGCGCCTTGGTGCGCTGCATCGCCGTGACCGGGTCCTTCCAGATGACGACGGTCGAGTGGTAGATGAACCCGTGCTTCTGGAACGCGCGGATCAGGTCGCCGCGGAAGTCGCGGAGCCCGATGTAGCCGTCGCGTTCCTTGCTCGTCGGCATGTCCATGCAGTGAAACGAGACGAGCCGACCGAGCCGCATGACGCGCAGCAGTTCGATCACGAGGAAGTCGAGGTGCGCGAAGAACTCGGCGTCGTTCTTGACGTTGCCCATGTCGCGCGGCGAGTTCGAATAGGTGTAGAGCGACGCGAACGGCGGCGAGAAGATCGAGTAATGCGCGCTGCGATCCGGGAGTCCGCGCAGGACCTCCACGCAGTCACCGCGATACATGGCGAATCGTTCCTCGATCACCTAGTCGATGGCGTTCATGAGCGAGGCTCCGTGACAAGCCACGAAGGCACCGCGATCGGCAGCTTCGGGTCATAGGTATTGGTCACGCGCTTGGCGCCGAGCACCTCGGCCCGCATGGCGTCGCGCGTCTCTCGTGAAAGTTCCTCGGACATGGTCAGCGCGTCGAGCTCCTTTCGTTGCAGATTCTCGACGATCGACCCCTCCAGTTCCGACGAGAAGATGTGAACCTCGACCGGCCTCGTTTGGCCGAACCGCCAGCAGCGCCGCACCGCCTGATAGTACGCCTCCCATGAATGGCCGATCCCGACGAACGCGACCCGCGCGACTCGTTGCAGGTTGACGCCGAACCCGCAGATCGACGACTTGCTGACGAGTACACGGTATTTTCCGTCGATGAAGTCGAGCATCCGGTCGCGCTTGTCATCGGGTTCCTGCGCGCCGGTGATCTCGACCGACCCGTCGATCGCGGCGGCGAGCGCCACGCTCTCGTCGTTCAGTTCGCACCAAACGACCCACGGATCCGCGCTCCCGTTCACCAGCTCGACGCACTTCTGGACGCGGGCGCTGACCGTGGCACGCCGCGCCGCGCGCTGATCCATGAGCGTCTCGGCCGGCAGCGCGAAGAGCAACCCGCGCGCCTGCGTTGATGCGGCGTCGGCCGGGATCGTGTGCTGGTGAACCGTCAGCGGCGGAAGTGCGTAGCCAGAGTCGTCATGCCCGAGATCCGAAGGCTTGCGGACCAGCGCGCCCCATGACGCGACCCACGACCAGAACGCGGACTTCGCGTGACCCTTGAGTCGCCACTTCTGCGTCTCGCCGCCGTCGTGGCAGAAGAACTCGGAGAGCATCTCAGCGCGCGAGCAGATGCCCAGGAACTCGGCGTGCGTCCCGAGCTCGGTGAAGTCGTTCGGGGCCGGCGTCGCCGTGCAGCACAGCTTCCACGCCGTTTCCTCGAAGGCCTCGATGAGTCGCGCGAGCGTCTTCGCGTCGTGGTGCTTCATGATCGAGGACTCGTCGGCCACCATGCCGACGAACTTGGTCGGGTCGAATCGATGCAACCGTTCATAGTTCGTGATCGAGATTCCGGGCTCGACCCCGGACTGGTCGAGCACGACGCGCGCGGTCACGTCGAGCAATCTCGCCTCCCGCGACGTCTGCTCGGCGACTGCGAGCGGGGCTAGGATCATGACCGAACCGCCCGTCTCGGCGCAGATGCAGCGCGCCCATTCGATCTGGATGTCGGTCTTGCCGAGCCCGGTATCAGCGAAAACCGCCGCGCGACCACGGCGCAGCGCCCACCGAACAAGATCGGCCTGATGCGGAAAGAGCCGCTCGTGCAACCGTGGAACAGTCGCCATTCCGTTCGGCGGCTGCCGAGTCAGTTTCTTCGAGACGAACTCTTCGTATGAGCAACGCTCACGCCTTTTCATCGCGACCTCCTGTCTCGCGCGTCGGCGAGATCGGAAAGACAGGGACGTCGACGAGCTCGCGCCGATCGTGGAGCGAGGCGGCGTGAGCGTTGCAGACGAAGACGTAGGCGGCGCCCACGCATACGACATGGGTCGCCGGCGCGGAACAACGCTCGTAACGGTTCAGGTCGACTCGATCGCAGATCTCGTTCATGCCGTCACCGTTTTCGGGATGGCGAAGAACTCGACGCCGTCGTTCTCGTCGAGCTGCTCCGCGTTGCACTTGCAGTCGTCGCAGAGGTAACTGACACCTCCTCCGTGATCGGTCGTGAACGTCGCGACCCCGATGCAGTCCTCCGTGTCGCAGAGCCGCGCCGAGATGAGTCCCTCGAAGCAGGCGTCGCAGAGGTGCTCCACGTCGATCCGCTTCTTGCCGCGGAACTTGTGCCAGACGAGGCGGACGTTGATCTCGCCGACGCGGCCGGAGACCTCTCGCTCGCAGCCCTTCCGGTCGCACGCGAACCCGGTCGTGACGTCGCCGCGCATGAGTTCTGACATCGTCGCTGCCCCTTGATCCCTTGGAACCGCGACCGAACCGATTCGGTCGACCCCCGAAATATATTCGGCATAACGCGAGAATGGAAGAGGAATCCTCGAGCATCGTCCCGAGCTCCGGCCAGACCGCCTGCCAGTGCCGGCAGGTCTTCCTCTTGGGCCTCCGCCACGCCGGCACCCCAATAGGTAGTAGTCCGGCGTCGCAAAGAACCGCGCCCCGGGGAAAGAGCTGGACGCTGTTCCCTCGGGGCGCGACGATCTCGGTGCTGATTCGCGATCGGGTCGTAAGGCTACCACAGCCCCCGGTCTCGACGAAAGCTCGGCTCGACGGGCCGAGGCCAAGCGCGCGCAGTCGAAAGCGCCGAGCCGCATGGGGAAGGTGATCTGAGGATCATCGGGGCGCGATAGGGGGCGCGCCATAGCCATCGCGTCGTGAAAAGACGCGGCCAAGCGCGCCGGGTACGCCTGAACAGCCTCTATCCGGAAGGGACCACGACCGACCGATGCCAAGCGTGAACGCGGCTCCGGACCAGACCGTCGGCATGGGGGAAGTGGAACCTTCTCCCTCTACCGCGTCCCGCTCACCAACCCTCCCGTCGAAAGGACTTCTCAGGCCGCATGGTCCGCGTCACGTCGATAAGGCCGCGTTCTCGTATGGAGAAGGAGGAATGGAAAAGAGAGGCGTGAAGGTTCGTGAGACGGTACGCCGTCTCTCCCTCGAGCCGGCATCGGGTGAAGGACGAGGACCGTTCGACGAGCCTCGCTCCGGTAGGCCGAGGATCCTATGACCGACCGAAGAGCTTCGACCGGCGTCACCCCCCTCCGCCCGCGCTCCGTCACCGACATCCTCCGCGAGCTGCGCGTCCTGATCGATGAGCTCGACGCCGCGACGCTCCCACCTCGAGGCGAGTTCCGGCGCGACGCCTCCGACCACCCGAAAGGCGCGAAGCTCTTGACGCCCGGCTACGCGATCGCGGTCGCCGGCAAGGGCGTGGTCGCGACGGTCGGCCAGTTCGGGGGCTACCTCTATCGCCACAAGGACGGGACGCCGGCGGCGCGCTCGTTCGACGGTCCCACCGGACCCAAGGCGACGGATCTCGACCTCTCGCGGTCGATCAACCCGAGGAGGTAGCGGCGCGGCGCGCCCCCGACCTCCGGTGAGGCGTCCTCGGCTTCAGGACCTCCGCGACTGCGACGGTCCCTTCCGGCATCCTGGCGAGGACCTTCGGCAGGCGGGCGAGTAGACGCCGGCGCTGGTCGCGCGAGAAGAGGAGCGCCGTCCTCGCATCGTCTTCGAGGTCGCCGAGGAGCGTCGAGACGAACCGCTCGACATCGCGCCTCGCGACGAGCCCCTGGGCGTGGCCGCCGATCTTCCTCGACGCCGCTCGGAGGCGGAGTCGGCCGTCGGCCAGAGCGGCGACCAGCGTCTCGTAGTTGAGCCCGACGATCTCGGCGACGGTCAGCAGCGGGAACAGGGCGGGGACCTTCCTTGATTCGTTCATCGTCGAGATCCTAGCCTGCGACCGGCGCGGCGCGACCGTCCTCGGCCGCCTTCGGGCGCAGGAAGCTGGCGGCATGCTCGAGCTGGGCGTCGAGCTTCCGAAGATCCTTGCGGTACTCGTCGAGGCGCGCGAGGACGCGGTCCGTCGCCGCCTCGTCGTCGACGAGCGAGAGGACCTTCTTGAACCGCTCGACCTTCTGGGCACGGTGGGGGTCGTGGAGGTAGGACGACAGCCCGACCTCGTCGCGGAGAGCGCGAAGGCGCTCCTCCGCCTCCTCCTGGTACTTCCGGCAGCGCTCGCGATCCTCCTTGAGATCGTCCATGGCGAGGCGGCGAGCGTCGTGGCTCTCGCGCCGGAGCCGGATCGACGTCGCCGGGTCGGTCCAGGTCGACATGATCCGCCGGAGGATCCCGGCGAGCTCGGCGAGGTCGTAATCGCCGCGAGCCCTCCGCGGCGCCTTCTTCGGCGTGAAGAGCCGCTCGCCGCGGATCTCGAGGAAGCCCCACTCGGTCGGGACCTCCTCGAGCAGGACGACGCCCTGCGGCGCCGCGACGTAGAACGATTCGACCATCGCGTGGGTGTGCTCCGACTTCTGCGGCGCCTTCAGCTCGCGCAGCCAGTCGGAGCGCGACGCCTTGATCTCGATCCCGTGCACCGTCAGTCCGCGCGACGAGAAGAGGTTCCACGCGACCATATCGAGACGGTTGAGCGCGCCCTTGGTCGGCGGGACCTCCGGCAGCGTGAACCACTCGGGACCGCAGTAGCGGCGCTGGCACAGGAACTCGAAGATCGAAGCGGAGTCCATCAGTAGTTCCTCGAGCTGCCGAGCGAGCGGTGCAGGACGCGGCAGGCATCGACGAGTCGCGGCAGTGGTAGCCGAGGTGGCGCAGGTCCGTGCAGCGCGCGTAGACCGAGACGCAGTTCGGGTCGTGGTAGTGATCGTCACCCTTATCGTCGCGGAAAAGGCTATCGCCGATCGTCGTCTGCTCGCCGGCGACGACGTGGGTCGCCGGCGACGACGTGGGTCGCCGGACGCTGGCAGCTCGGACAGGGATCGCACGCCCCGACGCCGTGGCGGAAGTTCGTCATGTCGGCATCTCACGTACGCGCAAATCAGGCGGCCACTCTTCCATGTTCCCGCCCTTCTTGTCGACGAGCTCGATTCGGAAGTCGCCCTCGCCGGAATCGACGCGGATCGTCCCATCCGGCCAGTGCTCGCCCGGCCCGGACATCCCGCTCGTCCGGACGTTCGCGCCGGCCTGCTTGACAAAGCAGGCGACGCCGGCCGCCTTGCATTGACGGATCGTCGATCGCGCCCACTCGACGTCGAACGGTCGAGCGCCGGGTCCTGACTCGCCGCCGACGATGATGAGGTCGAGCGTCGGGAGGTAGGCGTCCGGGACGACCATCGACGGAGGCTTCGCGCGCGCCTGGACGGCGAACTTCTGATAGGCGTCGGTCCTGCGGTCCTTCTTCGACGCCTCGCTCTCCAGCTTGAAGTCGATGGGACCGAGCCCAGGCTCGAACGAAACGAACCGCTTCGCTGCCGGCGTCGCGAGCAACAGCGGGATCCTCTCGTCCGCGGTCTCCTGGTCCTCGACGCTGACGCCGAGCCAGATGTTCGCCGGAGGCCGGTACGGCGGCTTCCCGCTCGGGTCGCTGATCGAGCCCTGTACGAGCAGGCCGCCGACGATCGAGTTCAGGATCGTCGTGGCCTTCGCCGCGAGCGCCCGCTTGCCGGCGACGAGGAACTCCATGTATTCGAGCATCCGCGTCGGGCGTTTCGTCAAAACTTGAAAGCAGTGCTGCGGGCACATCGCCATCGCCGCGAAGATCCGGCCGACGTCGTCGAACGAGAGCGCCTCGTGGAACGTGTCCGAGAGACTGTCGACGAAGACGCGCCGTGGCTTGCGCCAGTGAAGCGGGATCTCGAGCTGCGACTCGACGAGCTCGACCTTCCCGGTCCAGCGGCCGCCGTCCGGCGTCCTCCTCGCGAAGCCGTGACCCCAGAGTCCAGGATCGGAGAAGCGCGCCGCGAGGCGCTCTGCATAGCAGGAGGTACACCCGGAGGAGACGCGCGTGCAGCCGCGGACCGGAGACCACGTCGAGTCGGTCCAGGAGATTGAGGTCTTGCTACCCACGCTGCACCTCCCCTCGCTTGAAGGCTCGGATCGCCTCGTGCCGCTTCCGGAACGCCTTCTTCGTGACGTGGCCGTCGACGCATCGGACGGCGAAGTAGAGGGCCGGCGCGTTCTTCTGCGGTGGCGTGAACAGGAGCCCGAGCGCGCCTCAGGCGTAGCAGGTCAGCCGCTCCTTCTTCATTCGATCTCTCCTTCGCCCGTGTGATTGCGGCGTCGCAGCTCGCGATCCTCGCGGTAGAGGCTCGGCATCTCGCCGCAGTGGATGCACGGATCGCGCGTCGGACTCGGCGGCTCCTGGAAGATCGGTACCGCGTCCCTCATCGAGAGGCGGCTCGCCTGGATCCAGGGGATCAGGTACTCGCGGCGGTCTGGAGGGATCGCGACGTTCAGCGCCGCTCGCGGAGCGAGGATCTTCGCGTCGAACGTGACGACCTCGTAGACGATCGGCCACCGCTTGAGCGCCCAGTCCGGGAACCAGCGCGCCTTGAACGCCTCCTTCCAGTCGCGCGGGAAGACGACGCGCTTCACCGCGCTCTGCTCTCCGAACATCTGGGTCCGCATCGTCGCGACTAACCTGTCCGCCGTCTCGCGAACGTCGAACGTCGCGTCGAGCGCGTTCCTGGAGATCGCCTGCTGTAGGGCGAAGTCGAAGCGCTTCAGCGTGACCGTCGAGAAGTTCATTCGTCCTCGTCCTCGTCTTCGAGCTGGTGACCGGCCGTCGTGAACTCGAGGAGGCGGCGCGCGAGGCCGTTCGGGACGGCCACGAAGAGACCGCCCTGTGCGATCTCGCGCCGTAACGCGTCCAGCTCGGTCGTCGCGAACGGGAACCACGACTCCCACTCGCGCCGCGCGTCTCGCTCCTGGTCGCCCCTCGCGAACTCCAGTAGGATCCAGATCTTTCCCTTGTACTTCGTCGGCTCGCCCGTCTCGAGGTTCGGCAGGATCCGGAGCCGAAGCGGGTCGTCGACCTTCGCCTTCGGGATGATCTTGAACTCGCGCCAGAGGTCGTTGCGCCGCGAGCAGAACGATTCCGACGCGATGCGCGAGAAACCCGGGATCTGACGGACGGCGCGATGGAGCTCGCGGTCCGTCAGTCCGTCGGCCCCCGCCGCGCGCAGCATCGCGAGGATGAACGCGCGGATCTTCTCCTTCTTCTTCGCGTCGCCGCCCATGAAGGCGCGGAGCGACGCGCCGTCCATCCGGTGAACCGGATGCTGGCCGTCCTTTCCGTCCGGTCCCTCGCTCGGGGCCGCGATCTCGTCGATCATCTGGAGACCCTCCTGACCTTGGTCTCAGCCGCGGATCGGTTCGATGCGAATGCTGCAACCGGGGACCGAGAGCGATCCGTCGCCCTCGTTGGGGAAGACCTTGGCCGCGACCAGTCGGACGACCCTCGCGTCGTCTTCGATGACGCCAGCCTCAACCAAACCGTCAAGCGTTGAGCGGCATAACTTGTCGACGTCCGGTTTTCGATCTGGCCAGGTGACGCGTCTCTTCGGAGCACTCTTCGGTTTCGGCATAGTGAAGATCAGCGAGACGCTCACGGGTCCTGCGATATGACCGCCCGTCTCGACCGCCGCCTGCTGAACTGAGATCCTCCACGGCCGCGTCTTCTTCGACGACTCGATGAGGATTCCTCGGCCGCTCTTCGACATCCCGACGAACTTCTTACTGCCCTGCGGTGCCGCGACGCCGAGGACGGTGAACGCGAGGATCACGACTTGTCGACGGTCGACGCGCTCGGCCCTCCGTCCTCCGGAGCGTTCGGCAGCTTGACCGGCTTCTCGTCCTTCTTCGGTTCCGGCGTCGGCTCCAGACCCTTCTGGAACGGCAGACGCGGCGCCTTCGGCTTCGAGTCCTCGACCGCGGTGCAGCTCTCGATCGCGAAGAGCTCCGGCTTCTTGAACTGTCCCGCGAGCTCCTGGACGAACCGCGCGACGGCCGCGTCGAGCGACGACGCGCGCAGCCCGGTCTTCTTCACGACGATCGAGCAGAAGACCTTCGGGAGCGACCCGGTCATCGTGACCGTGAAGCCGGGCGAGTCGAGGTCGTCGACCGGCTGGGTCGACTTCGCGGCCGCGATCTCCGCGTCGCTGATCTTGCCGGGCTTGCCGGTCGGATCGTCCTTGCCGACCTTCGCGGGCTTGGCCGCCTTCGGGCGCTTGGTATCGGCCTTCGCCGCACTGGCGCCGCCGATGATCTCGACGTCTGCCCGTGATCTCTTCGCCTTCGCCTTGCTCTTCGTCCCGGTCTTCTTCCTCGACGCCATGCGACCGTCTCCGTATCTCGGGAGATTCCGAGAGGCCGGACAGCGTAGCGAACGGCCGAAGGATATTCGACAGCCTCTAGACTCTCGAGGATCCTGTAGCTACCTTCCCGACGATCTCGGTCGCGGATGGTCGCGACCGACCGGGAGATATGACGATGGGCGGAGCGGCGGTTGGCATCACGGACGCGATGGAAGAGGACGTCGGCAACAAGCGGATCCTCCGCGTCATGGACCCGAACCTCGGCGACTTCAAGCTCGTCTGGGACCCCGACAACGCCGACGAGGTAGCGCTCGCACGCAAGTCCTTCGACGACGCGAAGAAGAAGGGCATGGCGATCTACAGGGTCAAGAAGACCGGCGAGAAGGCGGATGTCGTCACGGCGTTCGATGAGGACGCGAAGGCGCTGATCTGTGCGCCGATGGTCCAGGGCGGGTGATGATGCGCGCTCGTCCGCGCGACGAACGATTCTGGGAGAAGGTCGAGAAGCTCGGGCCGCGCGACTGCTGGCTCTGGACGGCGTCCCGGCAAGAGCAGGGCTATGGCCAGATCGTTACGCGGTACGGTCGCGACAAGAGGACTGGAGAGAAAGCGCATCGAGTTTCTTGGGAGATCCATTTCGGTCAGATTCCAGCCGGTGCTCTCGTCTGTCACCGATGCGACCAGCCGGCCTGCGTTAATCCTCGGCATCTCTTCCTAGGAACCCAACTCGAGAACGTCCACGACTGCATCAGTAAGAATAGGTTCGCGACGAAGATCAGCGAGGGCGATGTCAGGCTGATTATCGAGCGAAGGAAGACGATGAAGCTCCGTGAGATCGCGGCTGAGTTTGGAATCTCGGAGTCGAACGTCTCGATGATTCTCTCCGGAAAACGGTGGGGTCGGATCACGAGGTAAGGCAGACGAAGGAGAAGACGATGCCAATCGGACAGACCGAGCTCGACAACTGGTTCATGTATCACAAGCCGGAAGGCGACCAGGCGGACCGCTACGAAAAGCTCCGCGCGGCTGGTAAGGCGTTCGCGGAGGTCGTCCTCTCGCTGACGCCGTCGAGCGCGGACCAGGCCGTCGCGATCCGGAAGATCCGCGAGGCGGTCTACAGCGCCAACGCCTCGATCGCGTGCGGCGGGAAGTAGTTCATCGAGGAGGGCTCGCGTAACTGGCATCGCACCGCTCTCGAAAAGCGGCGCCGCAAGGCTTGAAGGTTCGAATCCTTCGCCCTCCGCCAACGAAGAAGAGGAACTGATGAAGACGACCGAATACCACAAAATCGAGACGATCTATGAGCGCGACGAGAAGACCCACCGGCTGAAGCAGCCGCTCGTCCTGAAGAACCGCGTCTACGGTCTCGTGAACCCGTGGGTCTGGACCGAGAAGGTCGACGGGACGAACATCCGGGCGACGTGGAACGGCTCGACCGTCGTCTTCGGCGGCCGGACCGACAACGCGGCGATCGACGCGCAGCTCTTCGCCTACCTCAACGCGAACGTGACGCGCGAGAGGTTCGAGGCTGCGTTCCCAGAGATCGCGACGGCATTCGTCGCCCCGCTTCCGCAAGGATCGACGCCGGACGTCCTCGCTTCCGTGATCCTCTACGGCGAGGGTTACGGCGCCGGGATCCAGCGAGGCGGCGACTACTCGCCCGAGAAGAAGTTGATGCTCTTCGACGTCGTCGTCCGCGACGCGGTCGGCCACGACTGGTGGCTCTCCGACGAGAACGTCCGCGACGTCGGCAAGAAGTTCGGGCTCGACGTCGTCCCGTCGTTCGGGGAGATGACGCTCGCCGAGGCGACCGCGATTGTGCGCGCCGGGTTCTCGTCCCAGATCGGCGTCCGTCCCGCGGAGGGCCTCGTCGGGCGCCCGGCCGAGGCGCTCTTCGACAAGAAGGGCCACAGGCTCATCGTCAAGCTGAAGACGAAGGACTTCTGATGGCCGAGGACGCGAGGACGCTCGGCGACGAACTCACGAAGGAGTGAGCGCGCGTGCGCGAGCTCATGCAGCGGTACGTCGAGATCGGTCCCCCGGGGATGCTCGCGAGGATGAACATGGATGCGAGCCTGCACCGCGCCGACGAGGCGATGATCTCTGGCGACGTCGCTGCGATGCTCCGCGCCTACAAGGACCTCCAGGGCTACACGGACTAACCTATGGAAACTGTCTTGCTGTCGTCGACGATGACCGTCACGAACGCGAACGAGGTCTGGACCGGGTGGACGACCAGCGCGGGGTCGACATCGAGCGCCTCGATCATCTGGGGCAACTGGACGGCCGGCACGAGCGCCACGACGACCCACGCGATCATGACGGATTCCTGCATCTGGCGATCGTGGCAGGGGGGGACCGGAACGTGGTCCCAGAACGTCTGGGTGACGTGGTCCGGCAACTCCATCACGAACGTCCGGACCGTCGCTCACGACCAGTTCTTCCGCGTCACGCACTTCGGCCCCGCTCTGACGCCCGATCAGATCGCGGCGAACCGGCGCGAGGAGATCAAGGCGAACCGCCTCTACGAGAACCAGGCGCGGAAGGAGGCGATCAAGCACCGCCTCGAGCGTGCGAAGGTCAGGCGCACCGCGGCCGCGATGCTGAAGACGATCCTCTCGTCGGAGCAGTGGCGCGACTGGCAGCGGTACCGCGCGATCCGGTTCCGCGGCCGCGCCGGCGTCTTCGAGATCAACCCCGCGAGCGGTGGGGAGCTCTACCTCCTTGACCACGAGGCGAAGGTCGCGAAGGAGAAATTCTGCGTCCACGCGCCGTCCTCCTACCCGACGGAGGACCGCGTCGCGTCGCTGCTCCTCGCGCTCATGGCCGACGAGGACGTCGTCCTCCAGCGCGCGAACCGCTGCACGTTCCGGAACGAGAAGGACTACGACGAGAAGCGGAAGCTCGTCGCGCGGCGCATCCGTGCGCAGAGCGGCGAGTTCGCGCTGAACTGAGATGGGCGGCGACCTCATCGTCGGCCGGGAGGTGTACAACAAGCTGAGGCCGCTGTACGAGTTCGACTTCGAGAAGGCGATCGCTGCGATCGACGCGGTAGGCCGCGCGTTCGATGAGATGGTCGCCGCGGTAGGACGAGCCTGGGAGACGACGATGGCGCGCGAGATCAGGTATGGGTGCCGCTGCGGGCAATGTCAGCAACTGCTCGACGCGACGAACCAGGCGCTCTTCCGCCGGGAACCCGCTTCGGGACTCAGCGCGATGGAACGAGCTCGACTCGACATGGCCGAGATCTTCAGGGTTCCACCCGCGCTTCTTCGACCGTCGGTGCCGACCCTCGACGCCGAGGCTGGCGATGACGTCTACCGGAAGACCGTGTCGGGAGTCGCCATCCGACCACAGCTCGCCTCGTTCTCGGGCCAAGAAGGCGGTGTGCTCCAGCGCGATCCGGTCAGAGGCCGACCGAGCGACATCATGACGCGCTATCTGAGGCGAGGATCGGTCACCGTCGTTCCATCCATTCGCACCGTCCGCGTCACGAGCGACGGGACGCCGACCGGGACCTTCGTCGTCGATGACGCGACCGGCAAGGAACTGTACTGCAAGTCGATCGTCTTCGACCCGCTGACGGTCGGCGGAGGCCGGTGGATGGCGACGCTCCTGCTCGCTCCCTCGACGGCCTACGACCGCGACAACCAGATCGAGCCGACCGAGCGCGTCTACGTCAAGATCGGGCTGGAGCCGGGGAGATGCCCCTGATGCGCGAGCCGCGGATCGAGATCAAGATCGACCCGAAGGAGCTTCGTTCGCGGATGACTGACGGCGAGCTCATCGCCCGCTCGATCCGCGAACTCTCCTCTCAACTTCACAGGATCGCCGTCATCGACGCTCTGAACCGCGCCAGCGAAAGGGTCCCTGAATACGATTACGACTCGAAGCTCCATGACGAACTCGAGCGGCGCGTCAAGGAACGCGGGACATGAGCGAGCCGCTCCGCGAGCCGATCGTCGCCGCGCTCGTCCTCCTGATGAGCGACTCGGTCGACGCGATCTGCCGCTCGCCAAAGGCCGACGAACTCTTCCCGGAGAACGACCTCGTCGTCGACCTCTGCGGCCGGTTCAAGGACCAGAACCGGGCCAGTTCCGAGCCCGACTTCACGGTCTGGCAGCTCGACGCGACCGACGCCGAGGTCCGCGAGGCGTACCGGAGGATCTGGACGGACGGGCGCGGCTCCCCCGGATAGGCCCGGGGCGAAGGAATCTCTCGCTTTTGGAGTGGACTCCGCCTCTGGCGCCGAATATCCTTCGGTCGTTCGATCGGTGATCGGACCCGAGTCGCGGCGGACCCGCGACCCCGATTTTGCGAAAGGGACCGAGTCATGATGAAGGGCAAGAGCCTCTCCGAGCTGGAGTCCGAGGTCGAGCGTCAGGCCGCGCTGAAGCGCGACTTCCGGGCGCCGACGAAGCAGCTCGACCTCGTCGTCGAGCCCGAGTGCGCCGGCGGCCAGCTCCTCGCGATGACGGAGAAGGCGTGGGGCGCGATCGCCGCTCGGACCTACGACGCGGCGCTCGAGGCCAAGCGGGCGGAGGCGTCGGCGAACTGAAGGCACGGTCGCGGCCCGACGCGGCCGCGCAAAGCTCGCAGGGGGCCGGGCGCCATGTCCCCGCTGTTCGTCTCCCCTTCCTGGTCCGTCCGACCCGCCGCGCATCCCTGGCCGGTGGGTCGGGCGGACCTCTTCGAGAGGAACCATAACATGAGGATCGAGAGGGCGTCGACGGCCTACCCGTTCATCGTCGTGAGCGAGGTCGACGAGAAGGCCGGCGTCGGTGAGGACGCGGCGCCGGTCGTGGCCTCGGACCATCGCGGCGTCTTCGTGCTGCATGGCTATCTAGTTGTTGACGGTGACTACCGCCGGTGGTAGATTGAGCCGAACAAGGAGAACGACATGGATTTGCGCGAGATGACGCAACTCAATCCGACGGGCGAGAAGGTCACGGTGTTGTGCGTTATTTGCAAAGGCCCAAGCGCCGCGCGCCCCACCTATGCACAGGCGACGCGCACCGAACCCAGGAAGCCGCTCGGATGGCAAGCGTACTGCCGAGCGTGCGATCTCTACTTCCCCACTCCCGCCCCGAAGCTCGACTGACGTGGCAAAAATCACCATCAGAAGGGCGGCTGAGGTTGTCCGCGCGTGCTACGCGGGACAGGCATCAAGGGCGACATGGTCAGAGTTAGAGGCCGCCCACGAACTCTGCGCGCTCGCCTTGGAAGCGATGGAAGCGGACGCGGACGAGAAGAAGCACCGCTCGTTGGAGGCGTCCGCTTCAGAGTTCGATCGTGCCGCATATTGGAAGTTCGCGACGCGGCGAGCGGAAACTTGGACCAAGTTTCAATACGCCTCCCGGACTGAGGAGGCGTCATGAAGTACAACATGGTGTCCGCCCGCGAGATCGTCGGAAAGCGCATCACGGCGTTCGACCCGCGCCCCTATCGGGCGGGCTCGGAGACCGGCAAGTCGCGGCTCATCATGCACGACCCAATCATCACGCTCGACGATGGAAGCATACTAGTCTTCCATACCGAGGAGCACCCGGACGGTGGCGAGTACGGCGCGTTCATCCAGCGAGTGAAGCGGAGGCGTGCCTAGATGCCGCGCCCCGCATTCCCCACGTCGATCCTGGACTTCCAAAACCGCTTCGCCACTGAGACGGCCTGTTACGAGTTCTTGCGCCAGAGCCGGTGGCCGGACGGATTTGAGTGTCCTGCCTGCAAATCGCCGACGGCCTATGACCGCGCCGACCGCTGGGGCGTCGAGTGCTCCAAGTGCGGGCGCTGCACGTCGGTCACAGCCGGAACGGTGATGCATCGCACCCACATGCCGATCCGCATCTGGATGTGGGCCGCGTGGCTCATGGTCACGAGCAAGCGAGGCGTGAGTGCCCTGGAGCTTCAGCGACAACTCGGGCTCAAGACGTACCAGACGGCCTTCCAAATGCTCCACAAGCTGCGCGCGGCGATGGTCGCTCCCGAGCGCAGCAAGCTCAAAGGCACGATCGAGGTGGACGAGTCCTACATCGGCGGCCCAGAGGAGGGTACTCCTGGACGCGGCGCGTTGACGAAGGTGCTGATCGTCGGCGCGATCGAGTGTCGCGAGAGCAAGCCGACCCGGCTCCGCCTCCGCGTGATCGAGAAGGCCGACGCGACCGAACTGCGCCGGTTTATCCACGACGTGACCGAGCCCGGATCGACGATCCAGACGGACGGCAACCCCGCCTATGGCGACCTGCGCGACCGCAAGCACGTCATCTTCATCGCCGGGAAGGACGGGCTCAAGCAGGACGACGTGCTGCCCTGCTACCACACGGCAATCGGCAACCTGAAGGCGCTGCTCCTCGGCACGCACCACGGGGCCATGCGCGAGAAGCACCTCCAGGCATACCTCAACGAGTTCGCGTTCCGGTTCAATCGGCGCGGGAACCTCCAGGCGGCCTTCCAGACGTTGTTGGGGCTCGCGTCGAAGGTCGAAGGCCCGACGTATCGCGGGCTGTACGACGGCAAGTTCGAGCATCCAGGCCGGGGTCGGAGACAAAGGAGGCTCCCACTATGAATGGTGTTCACCGGCATCAACTAGATAGCCATGTCGTGCTGATCGACCACGAATGGGGCCAGAAGGTCGGAGCGCCCGGGCGAGAAGATCTCGACGAGCAGACGGTGAGCCGGTTCGACGAGGAGGACGCGCGGCGGCTGCGCGACGCCCTGATCGCGCTCGGGCGCGAACTCGGATGGCCGGAAGGCGGTGCGACGTGAAGATCGCGCGATTGAACGTCGTCGGCTTCAAGGGCCTCGAGGCGATCAACCTGATCCCGATGGGCAAGCACCTCATCGCCCGCGGCAAGAACGGCGTCGGCAAGACGTCGCTCGTCGAGAGCATCGGCTGGGCCCTGACCGGCGACGGAAAGGCTCCCTTGCGCACCGGCGCCGACGAGGCGAAGGTCTCTATCGACTTCGGCGTCTTCGCCGCGACGCGGAAGAAGGACAAGAACGGAAAGACCTCGATAGTCGCCAAGCGCGCGGACGGGAAGCCGATCGATGGGGGCGCGGCCGCCTTCCTGAAGCAGATGGTCGGTCCCGGCATCGGGATCGCGCCGCTCCACCTCTTCGCGCTGCGCGACGAGGACCAGGTCGACGCGATCCTGAAGGCGATCAAGGTCGACATCTCCGCGTCGAAGGCCGCGGAGAAGGCGACGTTCGAGCAACGCGCCGACGCGAACCGCGAGGCGAAGCAGAAGGCGGCGGAGCGCGCTGCCTTGGTCGCCCAAGGCGCCGACGCGGCCGTAGCGCCGAAGGTCGACCCGTCCGAGCTGATGAGGAAGGCGAACGAGGCTCGGGCACGCGTCGAGGCTGCGAACCGCCGGGACCAGTCGGTGATCGCGGCGATCCAGGCGCTCGACTTGGCCCGCATCGCGCTCGAGTCCGCCCAGAAGCAGTTCGAGGCGTGCGAGACGAAGCTCGACGTGGCGCGGGCGGCACCGATCGACAAGACGGCACGGGTCGATCTCGAGGCCGCGGAGAGCGCGATCCGTTCGATGAGCGAGACGAATGCCGCCGCCGAGCGCCACGACGCCTACGTCAAGGCGACGCTGCGCGTCACCCAGCTCGAGGAGAGGTCGCGGGAGCTCACGAACGCGCTCGAGCGAGCCGCCGCCGACCGGGCGGCGCTCGTCACGAAGGCGGCGGAGTCGGTCGGGATCATCGGGCTCGCGCTCGAGCCGGACGGCTCCGCGCTCACCTACCCGTCCGCGTCGTCCGGGCTCCGCGTCCGACTCGCCGAGCTCTCCACGGGCGAGAAGATCGTCTTCGCGACGCGCCTCGTCGCGGGCACGAAACCGGAGCTCCAGATCCTCCTCGCGGACGAGGCGTCCGCGCTCGACGACGACGGCCTCGCGAAACTCTTCGAGCTCGGGAAGGACCTCGACATCCAGCTCGTCCTCGCCCAGGTATCGAATAAGCCGGTGATGGAGATCCTGATGGTCGACGGCGAGGACGGTCTCATCGTCGAGAAGACGGAGAAGACATCGTGACGATGAACGAAATACGCGATCGACTCCTCGCCGGAGAGAAGCTGGTAGACGGCTGGACGCTGCATAAGGACGGTGGTCTCGTCCACTCGACCGCGCGCGTCGGCTCGAGGGCGAGCGTCTGCTCGAGGGCGAGCGTCGGCGAATGGGCGCGCGTCGGCGAAGGGGCGAGCGTCGGCGAAGGGGCGCGCGTCGGCGAAGGGGCGCGCGTCGGCTCGAGGGCGAGCGTCGGCGAATGGGCGCGCGTCGGCGAAGGGGCGCGCGTCGGCGAAGGGGCGCGCGTCGGCTCGAGGGCGAGCGTCGGCTCGAGGGCGAGCGTCGGCGAAGGGGCGCGCGTCGGCGAAGGGGCGCGCGTCGGCTCGAGGGC
>Ga0134121_10000830_pt1 | contig 32006 bp, 18 predicted proteins | sample KB301_FD_96463 | JGI IMG/M metagenome (GOLD analysis project Ga0134121, IMG submission 96463) | Terrestrial soil microbial communities without Nitrogen fertilizer from Kellogg Biological Station, Michigan, USA - KB3-0-1 | ecosystem: Environmental > Terrestrial > Soil > Unclassified ...
CTCTCGGCGAAGCTCGCCACCCAGTTGGCGGCGCAGGTCATCGGCCGCGAGCTGTCACCGCAGGACCATCAACGCCTGATCTCCCAGGCCATCGACGGCATTGACGGCGCAGGCCGGAACTAAAGCCATGCAGGACACTGCGAAGCCGAAGGTGGACGATCGCGATCTGGCCGTGGGCCGGCTCTACGCCGAGGCCATGCTCACGCTCGCCGAGGAGCGGGGCCAGAGCGAAGCGCTGCTCGACGAGCTCCGGGAGCTGGTGGAGTTCCTCGACCAGAACCCGAAGGTCGAGCACTTCCTGTCGAGCCTGATGGTGGACGAGGAGGGGCGGGCCCGGGTGCTGAACGACGTGTTCAAGGGCCAGGCGAGCGAGTTGCTGCTCGACTCGCTCCAGGTGATCAACCGCAAGGGGCGGCTCGGCCAGCTCCGCGCCATCGTCGAGTCGTACCGCGGCGCCCTGCGCGACCTGCGGGGCTGGGTGGACGTCAAGGTCCGCTCGGCGGTCGCCCTGGACGACGCGCAGCGCGGCCGGTTGCAGCAGGCGATCGCCGCCTCCACGGGCCGCAAGCCGGCGCTGATCGAGCGGGTCGACCCGTCGCTGATCGGCGGCCTGGTGGTCGAAGTCGAGGGAAAGAAGTTCGACGCCAGCGTGGCGTCCCGGCTGCAGGATTTGAGCGAGGCGCTGCTGGCTCGGGCTTCGCGTGAGATTCATAGCGGCACCGCCTACGTTGCCGAGTCCTGATTGAGGCAGAGAAGCCGAGGCAAGGAGCCTTCATGAGATTCAAAGTCGACGAGATCGCGTCGGTCATCGAAGAGGAAATTCGCAAATATCGCACCGAAGTCGACCTCAGCGAGGTCGGCAAAGTGCTGGAAGTGGGCGACGGCATCGCCCGGATCTACGGCCTGACCGGAGCCATGGCCGGCGAGCGGCTGGACTTCGCCAATGGCGCTCAGGGGCAGGTGTTCAACCTGGAAGAGACCTCAGTGGGCGCCGTCGTCCTCGGCGACTACCTGGGCATCAAGGAGGGCGACGAGGTCCGCCGCTCCGGCGAGCTGCTCTCCGTGCCCGTGGGCCCGGCGCTGGTCGGCCGCGTCGTCGACCCTCTGGGCCGGCCGCTGGACGGCAAGGGCGTCATCGAGACGCCGCATCGCCGGCCGCTCGAATGGAAGGCTCCCGGCATCGCCGAGCGCCAGCCCGTCACCGAGCCGTTGCAGACGGGCATCAAGGCCATTGACAGCATGATCCCCATCGGCCGCGGCCAGCGCGAGCTGATCATCGGCGACCGCAAGACGGGCAAGACCGCCGTGGCCATCGACACCATCGTCAACCAGCGGGGCGGCGACGTCATCTGTGTCTACGTCGCCATCGGCCAGAAGGAGTCGACGGTCGTCGGCCTGGTGGACCGGCTGCGCGAGGTCGGCGCCATGGACTACACGATCGTCATCTCGGCCGGCTCGTCCGACCCGGCGCCGCTCCAGTACATCGCCCCCTACGCGGGTGCCGCGATGGCCGAGTACTTCATGTACCAGGAAGGCCGGGCCACCCTTTGCGTCTACGACGACTTGTCGAAGCAGGCGCAGTCGTACCGCCAGCTCTCGCTGCTGCTGCGCCGCCCGCCGGGCCGCGAGGCCTACCCCGGCGACGTGTTCTACCTCCACTCGCGCCTCCTGGAGCGTAGCGTCAAGCTGCGCGAGGAGTTCGCCGTGGTGCCCAAGGACACGCCGGCCGACAGCCGCGACCGGAAGGTCAGTCTCAAGCACCCGCAGGGCCTCCAGGCGCCGGCCGAGCACCGGCCCGACGACACCGACGGTGCCTATCACCGTCCCCACGGCCGCCACAAGGCCGAGGCGTGGCTCGCCACCCTGCCGGACGCCGACAAGTACAAGGTGCACCGCTTCCCGGACACCGGCGGCTCGATGACGGCGCTGCCGGTCATTGAAACGCTGGAAGGCGAGGTCTCGGCCTACATTCCGACCAACGTGATCTCGATCACCGACGGCCAGATCTACCTCGAGCCCGACCTCTTCTTCGCCGGTGTGCGCCCCGCCATCAACGTCGGCATCAGCGTCTCGCGTGTCGGCGGCAACGCCCAGCGCAAGGCGATGAAGAAGGTCGCCGGCTCGCTGCGCCTCGACCTCGCGGCCTTCCGCGATCTCGAAGCCTTCTCGCAGCTCGGCACCGAGCTCGACGCCGCCACCCAGCGCCAGCTCGACCGTGGCCAGCGGATGGTGGAGCTGCTCAAGCAGCCGCAGTACCAGCCGTTCAACGTCAACGAGGAGGTGCTGTCGATCTTCGCCGGCACCCGCGGTTTCCTCGATGACGTGCCGGTGAAGGACGTGCCGAAGTTCGAGGCGGCGCTGATCAAGCACTTCGCGGACGAGCACCCGGAGATCGTCGAGACGCTGGACCGCACGCGCGACCTGCCGAACGATCTCGCCGAGAAGATCGGCCAGGTCATTCGCGACTTCAAGACGCAGTGGAAGGCCTAGGAGCCGGGGATGGCCAATCGAAGAGTCCTCGTCAAGCGGCGCAAGTCGGTGCGCAACATCCGCAAGATCACGCGCACCATGCAGCTCATCGCGACCGCCCGCTTCCAGGCGGCGTTCAGCCGGGCCGTGGCGTCGCGCCCCTACACCGAGAAGCTCGCCGAGCTGGTGGCGGACCTGTCACGCGCGGCCGGCGACGTCGATCACCCGCTGCTGAAGACGCATGACGAGGTGAAGCGCTCGGCCGTCGTCGTCATCACCGGCGACCGGGGCTTGGCCGGCGGCTACAACGCCAACGTGCTGCGCACCGCCGTCACCCATCTCGACCAGCAGGCCGGGCAGGGGATCGCGAGCGACGTCCACATGGTGGGCAAGAAGGGGATCTCTAACTTCCGCTACCTGCGGCGGGAGGTCTCTCAGCAGACCTCGGGCATCGGCGACAAGCCGCGTTTCGACCAGGTCGAGCCGATCGCCAACGAGCTGATCGACCGCTTCGTGCGCGGCGAGATCGCCTCGGTCTACGTCGTCTACATGAAGTTCTTCTCCGCCGGCCAGCAGCGGCCCGTGGCGGTGCAGCTCCTGCCGCTCAAGCCCGAAGCGGTTGCTGGGGAAACGCCCGCGGCCAAGAAGTCGGTCGAGTACGAGTTCTCGCCCGATCCCCGGCAGCTCCTCGACGAGCTGCTGCCGGCGACGGTGCGGGTGCGGCTCTTCCAGGCCTTCAACGACGCCGCGGTCTCCGAGCAGGTGGCCCGCATGGTCGCCATGAAGGCGGCGACGGACGCCGCGGGCGACATGATCAAAGCGCTGACGCGCGAGTACAACCGCGCCCGGCAGACGCAGATCACCATGGAGCTCCTGGACATCGTCAGCGGCGCCAACGCTCTGTCTTGAACCCCATTGATCCCAAAGACTCCTGAGCCCTTCAAGAGATTGGAAATAGCTATGGAAACCGGCACTATCGGCAACATCGGCAAAGTCACCCAGGTCATCGGCTCCACCCTGGACGCCCACTTCTCCGAGGACCAGCTCCCCGGCATCTACAACGCCCTGCGCGTCGAAGTGCCGCGCACGGTGCTCGGCGAGACCAGCACCGAGACCCTGTGGTGCGAGGTCGCCCAGCATCTCGGCGGCGGCCGCGTGCGCGCCGTCGCCCTCGGCTCGACGGACGGTCTGCAGCGCGGCGTCGACATCCTCGACACCGGCTCGCCGATCACGGTGCCCGTCGGCATCGAGACCCTGGGCCGGGTGTTCAACATGGTCGGCGAGACCATCGACGGCCTCGGACCGGCGACGACCACCGAGCGGCGGCCGATCCACCACGAGCCGCCCGAGTTCGACGACCTCTCCTCGAAGACCGAGCTGTTCGAGACCGGCATCAAGGTCATCGACCTGCTCTGCCCGCTGGTGCGCGGCGGCAAGGCCGGCCTTTTCGGCGGCGCCGGCGTCGGCAAGACGGTCATCATTCAGGAGCTGATCGCCCGCCTCGCCCGCTTCCACAGCGGCTACTCCTGCTTCGCCGGCGTCGGCGAACGCACCCGCGAGGGCAACGACCTCTGGCTGGAGATGCAGGAAGCCAAGATCGGCGACACCGGCAAGAGCGTCATCGACCAGACCGTCATGGTCTTCGGCCAGATGAACGAGCCTCCCGGCGCCCGCCTGCGCGTCGCCCTCTCGGCGCTCACCATGGCCGAGTACTTCCGCGACCAGACCGGCGTCGACACCCTGCTGTTCATCGACAACATCTTCCGCTTCTCGCAGGCGGGCTCCGAGGTGTCGGCGCTGCTCGGCCGCATGCCGTCGGCCGTGGGCTACCAGCCGACCCTGGGCACTGAGATGGGCGCGCTCCAGGAGCGCATCACCTCGACCAGCCGCGGCGCCGTCACCTCGATCCAGGCGATCTACGTGCCGGCCGACGACTACACCGACCCCGCGCCAGCCACCGCCTTCACCCACCTCGACAGCACGGTGAACCTGGAGCGCAGCATCTCCGAGAAGGGCATCTACCCCGCCGTCGATCCGCTCGCCTCCAGCAGCCGCATCATCGCGCCCGAGTACATCGGCGAGGACCATTACCGGGTGGCCCGCCGCGTCCAGGTGATCCTGCAGCGCTACAAGGACCTCCAGGACATCATCGCCATTCTCGGCGTCGACGAGCTGTCGGAAGAGGACAAGGTCACCGTCCGCCGGGCGCGCAAGATCGAGCGCTTCCTCTCGCAGCCGTTCTACGTCGCCGAGCAGTTCACCGGCTTCCCGGGCGTCTACTGCTCGCGGGCGGACACCATCCGCTCCTTCGACGAGCTCTGCGACGGCAAGTGGGACCACCTGCCCGACCAGGCCTTCATGTACGTCGGCACCATCGAAGAGGCGGCCGCGCAGGCGGAGAAGCTGGCCAAGGGATAAGGGGCCATGGCGAAAGACACCTTCCACTGTAGCGTCATCACCCCGGAGCGGGCGGTCCTGGAGACCGAAGCCACCTTCGTCGCCTTCCCGGCGTGGGACGGCGAGGTCGGCATCCTCCACGACCGCGCGCCCCTGCTCTTCAAGATGGGCACCGGCGAGCTACGGGTGGAATCGCCCGAGGGGAACCAGACGCTGTTCGTCGACGGCGGTTTCGCCCAGATGGTCGACAACAAGCTGACGCTCCTCACCGAGCAGGCGAAGAAGATCGGGGAGATCGACGCCGCGGCGGCCGAGAAGGCCCTGGCCGCGGCGCGCACCATGCCGATGGTGACCGATGCCGCCTTCAACGCCCGCCAGCACGCGGTGCAGAGCGCCGAGGTCCAACTGCATCTCGTCGCCAAGCACGGCGGGGGAAGACACTGAGCTGACCGAGTACGATCCGCTCTTCGATCCGCGGGCCGGCGTCGACGACCTCGAGCCGGTCCGCGAACACTTCCGGGCCGCCAGCCGGCCTTTCCTCAGCTCTCCCTGGTCCTGGTTCGGCTGGGCCGTCCTCCTGCCGGCGGCGGCCCTGGCGACACCCTTCGCCCTGGCCCACTTCGGCTTTTCGGGAGTCCTCTTCACTTGGTCGGGAGTGATCCTCCTCGGAGGAGCGGTCGAGTTCCTGAACATCCGCCGCGGGCAGTCGTCAACAAGAAGTACCCTGGCCGCCTGGGTGCTCCGCCTCCAGGGCAACCTCTCCTTCGTCGCCCTCCTCCTTTCCGCGGTGCTCATCTGGCAGGACCTCGCCTGGGTGTTGCCCGGCCTCTGGCTGCTCCTGCTCGGCCATTCCTTCTACATGCTGGGAGGCTTCGCCTTCGAGCCCTTCCGCGCCGCTGGCCTCGTCTACCAGCTTGGCGGACTGCTGGCGCTCTGGCCCACGCTGCTGGGGAACAACTCGCCGCTGCTGGTCTTCGCCGCCGCGACGTTCCTGGGGAATCTGTGGATCGGGATCGGCGTCTGGCGGCGCGAAACGGCTGGCACCTCGAGAGGAATCGGCACACGAGCTCCGTGAAGATCGTCAAGCCACCCAGTGGATGGGCGAGGGCGAGCCCGGGGAGGAGACCCGGGCTCGCTTTCGAGCTCTACTGTTCCGCGAAAACCAGCTCGGCGAACGATGCGACGTCCGTCGTGGTGGAGGGTGGTGCACGTGGCGGCCTCGGCCGCCGGCGCGACACTGGTGGACTTGGCGAAGCTCACCGGGTCACAGAGGTTCCGCACGTAGAAGCAACCACACGCTCCGACGGTGTTCTGGCAGGTCTGGCCGTTGTAGACCCCGACGTCTTGGCAGCGCCGGCAGCTGGGCGTGACCCACACACACGCTTCCGTGCAGGCGGCGGTGTTGGCGAAGGCGAAGATGCCGGCGGCCACCAAGATAAAACCCATGAGGACTCGCTTCATGACTGCTCCTTCCAAGAAAAAGCAGGGGGATCAGTCCCCCTGTCCCTTATGGCGTAAAAGCACGGCGAATCGAATCACCCGGATTTGTCGTTGCGAAGCGCCTCCTATCCTACCGGGTGTGCTGGCAGCCGCACGAGAACGGGAAGTGAAGCGGGCGCTCGGGTACGCGCTCGACTGGGCGGAGCTCAAGGCGCTGTGATTCTCCCGGGTGGCGGCATCTTTTAGGACGGCAAGGGAACTGCCGCCGCCCCTGCCGGGGCTTGAAAACTGGGAACTTGCCCATTCCGGGGGCGCCGCTTCGCTCTGCCCCCGGCTACACGCCTGAGCCCCTTCGGGGCATAGACCTCACTCGTAAGGGACTATACGGCCGGGCCAAGAACTTTACGCAGGAGTCGCTCGAACTCGGGAATCCGCTCCGGTGCGCCCAAGATCTGAGAGAATTCATGGACGAAAGTACGCACTCTTTCCATATCGATATGGTCGCCGTGTAACGTGAGTAGCTGCTCAATGTCATATCGATCCTGATCTCTCCAGGCAAGTGCTTTGTAGATCACGAGGTCTTCAGGAACCGCCACCGGGATTCTCACTCCTCCGAAATCAACCTCGACGGCTCGCTCCAAGGCTTCCTGCTCGAAGGGGGAAAAGGCGAGGCTGACTTCCAGGGTGATCCGCGTCTTCTCATGCACGAGCAAGAGAACCTGGCTTCTCTCGGCGAATGCCAGAACGTCTGCGATCCGGGGACGAATCGAAAAACCTGCCAGGGCTTCGAGAATTTGGGAAGTCTCAAGGCGAGTGGCAAGCACCGTGGCATCGATGTCGATCGTCTGGCGAGCTACTCCGTGAGCGATGACCGCGATGCCCCCGATTACCATGCCGGGAGCTTCGATCCGCTGAAGAGCTTTCGTCAGGTCGGCAAGAGCCTTACGAATCTTCTGGCTTGGCCGCTTTGCCATGGGCTTGGTAGAAACTCCGGACGCGGACCCAACTCGCCCGTGCCAGTTCGTTGTTGCGACGGCGAGCTTCGTTTTCCGCGGGAGGCCAGCCGTGCATTTCGCCGAAGAGGTCCATCAACTCCAAGGCCCCTTGGACGGCCGCGGCGGAATCAGGCCCTGCCTTGCGGCGTTCTTCGCGCTCCCGCCTCTCAACAGCCTGCCATCCCACCACCATGCGGCGCACTTCTTCCGGATTCATAGAGACAGGATATACCCGATAGGCGTCGGAGAGTAGTGCCTGGGCGTCACAGGGAGAGCCTGAGGAGGGGCAGGGCGAACTCCCGAGTTGTACGGCGACGGGACAGGCAGCCCTTATGCTCGCCTCTGTGTTCAGGTCGGTAATGCTGCTTCCAACCGAGACGAAGGCGTGCCAGCGGCGAGGTACCCGGATCGGTGTTGCAATAGCCCACGATCCGATCACTGTTATTGACCGCATTGGCCTTGCCGTCGATCGCCCCCACTCAGTAGGTGCTGCTCCGTACCTGAACGAATTGGCAGGCGCTCGTCGAGGCCAAGGCCCCTCGACGCGCTGTTGGCCCGAACTTGGCGCTGATGTTGGGGCTCCCGGATCGCGGTCTTCCGGTCGGGGCCGTTCGCTTGGTGGAATATCTCCATACCGCTGTTGAACAGAGTCCACCGATAACGCATAATGACACTCGGCCTCGTGCCACCGTCCCTTACAGGCGTGCGATTCTCAACGGGAGATTTCCGTGGCGAAAAAGCAACCCAGCGCCGCGCGCGGCGCGGCCCCGAAAGCGACGCGGCGAAAGTCTTTCACTGCCAATATCTCTCCCGACAATCGCATCGCGCTGTATGCGGTCTCCCACCGCCTCCCCTCCAGCCTCAAAGGGGAATGCAAGCTGCAGATCCCCTTCACCACCTACATGCAGGATCCGGAGGTGGCGAAGAAAAACCCGGGCCTCGCCTTCAACGAAAAACTGTGCGTCGACTGGGAGCCGGGCCTCGCCGACGGACCGACGAGCGCTCGCTTCGCCGTCGTCGACTACAACGCCGACACCGATGAGCTCACGCCTCCCGCTGAATGGAGTGAGGAGCTCCAGACGTTCGTCATCGGCGACCAGGTCGTCGACCAGACGACGGCTCACCTCCCGCAGTTTCACCAGGTGAGCGTCTGGGCCACTCTGCAACGCGCTCTGGCGTTCTTTGAGGACGGTTCCGCTCTCGGCCGGCCTATCCCCTGGGCTTTCGAAGGGAACCGCCTGATCGTCGTGCCCCGCGCCGGTTACGGCGAGAACGCCTTCTACGACCGCGGCAGCAAGTCGCTCCAGTTCTATTACTTTGGGTCCGACCCCGACATCGTCTACACCTGCCTCTCGACCGACATCGTCAACCACGAATTCGGCCACGCCGTGCTCGACGGCATTCGCCCGTTGTACAACGAAAGCAGCTTCGTCCAGACCGGAGCGTTCCACGAATTCATCGGCGACCTGACCGCCATCCTGCTCACGCTGCGAAACAACGATCTGCGCGGGTATCTGGCAAAAGCGACCGAAGGGAAGATCGACGAAGCCGACGCGATTTCTTCGATCGCCGAGGAGTTCGGCAAAAACGTCTCCGGCCGGCCGTACCTGCGAACGGCGAAGAACAACGACAGAATGTCGGACATGAAGGGAGAGACCAGCGCGCATCGCGTCTCCACGGTCCTCACGGGCGCCATGTTCCAGATCCTCGTCGAGCTCGCGAATCACTATCGGACCCCGTCCGAAGAGCGCGAGCCCTCCACCCCTAAAGAGGCGTTCTGGTACGCCATCGATCGCATGCAGCGCACCGCCATCCAAACGCTCGATCTGCTACCTCCCGTCGACGTGACGTTCCGGGACTACGCCCTCGCCGTCTGTAGGTCGCAGCGGATCTCCGATCCGCTCGACCCTGAGGATTACTACGGCATGCTGATCAAGGTCTTCCGCAAGCGAGGGATCCTTTCGAAGAAGGACGAGCAGCAACTGACGGAGCCGCAGTATCTCTACGAACGCCTCGAGCTCTGCGTCACCCCCGACATCGGCGGTATTTCACGGTCGCGCGCCGCCGCGTATCGCTTCCTGGACGACAACCGCCAGGAACTCCTCATCCCCGCCAATCAGGATTTCTTCGTCGCGGATCTCTACGACGCCAGCAAATGCGGTCGTGAGCGGGCCAGACTGCCCCGGCAGATCATTCTCGAATACGTCTGGCGGGAAGACGTCCTCCTCAAGGGCGAGCGGTTCGGCCAGTTCGACGGACGCTGGACCTCCATGCTCTGTGGCGGAACCCTCGTATTCAACGACAACGGGAATGTGCTCGCCTGGGCGATGAAGCCCGGCTCCCTCCCTTACGGGGGCAAGCGGGTCCGGGGAGGCAACGTCGCCGAGCGTTGGGAGTCCGCGGTCGCCGAAGGAATCGCGCGCAGGAAGGAGCTGCTCGACAATCTGGCCGACCAGATCGCCGCCGGACGGGTTGGAGCCGTGATTGGCTCCGCGAAAGGGCTTCTGGGCGCGGCGGTTCCCCCGTTGATTGCGGAAGGAGAGGACGATCAGGTCCGGTTCCGCTTGTCGCCCCACCTGCATCTGTCTCATGACGACGAAGACCATCCGGGAGCAAAGCCATGGGAAATGATCTCCTGATTCGGGCTTACCGCGTCGGCTGCGGAGACTGCATCTACATCCGCATCCCGCAAGGGAAAGACGGATTTCACATCCTCATCGACTGCGGCAAGAAGGGGGGGGTGGAGCTGCTCGAGAAAGCCATCAGGGATCTCGAGACCACGATGCTGCCCAACGGAGACGTGAAGGGCAAGAAGCGTCTCGATCTGATCGTCGCCACGCACCGGCACGAAGATCACATCAAGGGTTTCGACAAGGAATTGTTCAAGAACATCCAGGTCAAGAACATCTGGCTCAGCGCGGTGATGGATCCCAAGCACCCGCAGCAGGCGCCGAAGGCGCACAAGCTCCACGCCTTGGCCGGCGCCCAGATGCGCCGGCTCCTGGACAGCGGCAGGGCCTTGAGCCCGCAGGTGGAGATCCTGGCTTCCGCCTATGGCGTCAGCAACGACGCGGCCGACGACCTCCTGATGAACACGCTGCCGAAAGCCAACAACATCGTGCCAAAGTTCGTCCACTCCGGAATGACGTCCGAGCAGCTCGGCCTCGACATCAAGGGCGCAACGATCCGCGTTCTCGCTCCCGAACAGGACATCGACCACTTCTATCTCGGTGAAGAGACGGACAACAGCCTCAAGGGCCTCCAAGCCGTCAGCGCTTCCGGCAAGTCTTCTTCAAGGCATGGGGCAGAACGTTCGGCAGGCCCCGCTCCGAAGAACATCAGCGCCGGCGACTTTCGCCTGTTGCAATCCGGCATGCTTTCCAACGGCCTCGCGTTCGCCGCCAAGGACACCTCCATCCAGAACAACATGAGCGTCGTGCTCCTGATCGAATGGAAGAAGCGGCGGCTGCTGTTCGTCGGCGACGCCGAGTGGGAGCGCGAGTTCAAGGAGGGCAAGGACAATGGCAGTTGGAACGTGATGTGGGAGAAGCACCGTGAGACCCACCTCAAGGATCCGGTCGACTTCCTGAAGATCGGCCACCACGGAAGCGTCAATGCCACACCGCCAGTCGCCGAGTTGCAGCCGAAGCCCAAGCCGGGCGCGGACCTTGGCGCCGCGAGCATCTACCGGATGCTCGATACGCTCTTGCCGGTTCCCAAGGCCGGAAAGAAGCCGACGGCGCAGGCGATCGTCTCCACCGAGCGCGAGTTCTACAATCCGATTCCCGAATGCCCGGTGCTGGTCGACCTTGCCCGCAGGGTGAGCAACACGAGAAACTATGGCGCTGAATTCAAGAAGAAGAACAAGGACCCCAAAGGCATCTGGATCTCGACAAAGGCGAAAAAGAACAAGTTTTTCGAGACCTACGAGAAAGAATTCCTCGACAAGCCCCAACCGCTCCGCACCGATCTGGAATTCGAGCTCAGCGGAGCCGACTTCATCGACGTTCAAATTCCACCGGGCACGTAGCAACGACGCGGGGCGACGATTCAGGTGTCGAAGACGATGCTCTGAGATCGTCCCGACACCCCGGAACGGAAGAACCGGGGTGTCCCGGCCCTAGACCGCGAACGACGAGCCGCAGCCGCAGGTGCCTTTGGCCTTGGGGTTGTTGAACTTGAACCCCGCTCCGGCCATGCCCAGCACGTAGTCGATGCTGGTGCCTTCGAGATAGCGCGCGCTGATGGGGTCGACGTAGACCGTCAGGCCGCTCTGCTCGTAGATCCAGTCGGTCTCGCGAGCTTCGTTCTCGTAGTCGAGGGCATATTCGAAGCCGCTACAGCCACCGCCTCGGACCGCGATCCGCAGGCCGTGGTTGGGATCGATCCCCTCCTGCTCGCGGGTGATCTTCACCATCTCCACCGCCTTGGGGGTCAGCGTGACGGGGAATTCCGACTGGGGGGGCGCGGATTGTGGATTCGGGGGCTGGACCTGCTCGGTATTTTCCATTTCGAGGCTCCTTGCTGCCCGCACTGCTAGTATCAGCGGCAGCATCCATCAAGATAGCGGGGGGGCGGAGGGCTTGTCAAACTCTGCCCTAGGAGTGAGAACGGATACCCGATGAGCGACATTTCAGAACGGCTGGCGGGGCTCTCGCCACGGAAACGCGAGCTTCTCCTTCGTCAGCTCGCCGCCCGGCAGGCTCCGGCAACGGTGGACCGCATTCCCCGGCAGCCGCGAGCCCCGCAGGGCACCGACAGATTCCCTCTTTCCTTCTCTCAGCTCCGGGAGTGGCTCCTGGAGCTGCTCGATCCCGGGACGTTCGCCTACAACATGCCGGGAGGCGCGCGCGTGCTCGGCGCCCTGGACCTCGACGTCCTGCGCCGGACAGTGGGGGAGATCGTGCGCCGTCACGAGTCGTTGCGGACTACGTTCCAGCCGAGCTCGGGGGAGCCGGTTCAGGTCGTCACCCCCACGGCGACGGTCGACGTCCCTCTCCTCGATCTCTCGGCCCTGCCGCCGGCCGAGCGGAACGCGGAGGCCGAGCGGCTGATCGCGGCGGAGCGGCGGCTGCCGTTCGACCTTGGCAGCGGGCCGCTGCTGCGCTTCTTCGTCTTGCGGCTTGGTGCCGAGGACCATCTGGCACCCTTCTCCATGCACCACATCGTCTCGGACGGCTGGTCGATCACTCTGCTCTACGCGGAGCTGGTCGCCCTCTACGGGGCGTTCTCGACCGGCGCACCATCGCCGCTGCCGGAGCTTCCCATTCAATATCCGGACTTCGCCGCCTGGCAGCGGGAGCGGCTGAGGGGTGAGCTCATGGAGGAGCAGGTGGGCTACTGGCGCGATCAGCTCGCCGGCTCGCCGCCGCTCCTCCCCCTGCCGGTGGACCGGCCGCGACCGCCCATCCAGCGGTTGCGAGGCGCGGTTGCCCCCGTCGCCCTTGGCCCCGATCTGATCCGGGCCGCCAGGGCCCTCGGGCAGCGATCGGGGGCAAGCCTCTTCATGGTGCTCCTCGCCGCATTCCAGGCAACCCTCGCCCGCTGGACGGGGGAGGATGACGTGCCGGTGGGTACCTTCAGCGGCAACCGGGGGCGCGCCGAGCTGGAAAAGCTCATCGGCTTCTTCATCAATACCCTCGTCCTGCGCACTCAGGTGGAGGAGCCTCTGGGCTTCGGTGCCCTGGTGACCCGAGTGCGGAATGTAACGCTCGGCGCCTTCGCCCATCAGGAGGTGCCTTTCGAGAAGCTGCTGGAGGAGCTGCGGCTGGAGCGGAACCTTTCCCATACCCCCCCTGTTCCAGGCGCTCTTCGTACTGCAGAACTATCCGCTCCAGACCGTGAAGCTCTCCCGGGTGACTCTGGCGCCGCTGAAGGAGGGGGATAGCGGGGAGGCGCACGTCAACTTCGACCTCGAGCTCATCCTGCGCGAGATGGATGAGGAGGTGCTCGGCGTCGCCGGCTACAACGCCGAGCTTTTCGACGCGGGGACGATCAAACGGCTGATCCGTCACCTCAAAGCGCTGCTGGAAGCCGCCCTGCGCGAGCCGGCGCGGCCGGTGCACGAGCTGCCGCTGCTCGACGCGGCGGAGCGCGACCAGCTTCTGAAGGAATGGAGCGGCGCGGGGGTGGCTCTCCCGCCGGCAGCGCCGCCCGTCTCCCAGCTCTTTTCCGCCCAGGCGGCGCGGACTCCCGACGCCGTCGCCGTGGAGCACTTGGGGTTGGGCACGACCTACCGAGAGCTGGAAGAGCGCTCGAACCGTCTAGCCCGCCACCTTCAGACGCTGGGGGTGGGGCCGGAGACCGTGGTGGGGCTCGCCGCGGATCGCTCGCTGGAGCTGGTGACAGGCCTGCTGGCGGTGCTCAAGGCGGGAGGCGCGTACCTGCCGCTCGATCCCGCCTATCCGCCGGAGCGTCTGACTTGGATGCTGGCGGATTCGGGCGCGGCCCTGCTGCTGACTCGGCGAGAGCTGGCCTCGCGGTGGCCGGAGGCGCGGACGGTGTTCCTGGAGGAGGGCGAAGAAAGGGACGAAAGGGACCTCAAGGACGTCAGGGACTGGAATCCGGGAAACGCGGCTTATGTGCTTTATACCTCGGGGTCCACGGGGTGGCCCAAGGGAGTGGTGGTGGAGCACCGGTCGCTGGCCGCCTACGCGCTGGACGCTGCGGCGGCCTACGGCCTGGGACCGGGCGAGCGGGCGTTGCAGCTCGCCTCCGTGAGCTTCGACACCAGCGCCGAGGAGATCTATCCGGCCCTGATCTCGGGGGCGACGCTGGTGCTGCGGCCGGAGTCGATGCTCGACACGGTGCCGCGCTTCCTGGCCGAGCTGGACCGCCTGGGGATCACCGTCCTCAACCTGCCCACCGCCTACTGGCACACCCTGGCGGCCGGGCTGGACGGCGCGGCGCTCCCCCGCGAGGTTCGGCGGGTGATCATCGGCGGCGAGCAGGCGCTTCCGGAAGCCCTGGCCCAATGGCGGCGAGGAACGGCAGGCCATCCCGCCCGGCTGGTCAACACCTACGGCCCCACGGAGACGACCATCGTCGCCACTCGCCAGGAGCTTGGAGAGGCGACAAGTTCCTCGATTCCCATCGGGCGGCCGATCGCCGGAGCCCGGGTCTACGTGGTGGACCCTCGTCTCCAGCCGGTGCCGCCCGGGGTGGCCGGCGAGCTGCTGGTTGGCGGGGTGGGGCTCTCCCGCGGCTATCTCGGCCGGCCGGAGCTGACTGCAGCGGCTTTCGTCCCAGACCCCTTCGGCACGGTTCCCGGAGGCCGTCTCTATAGGACCGGCGATCTCGTCCGGTATTCAGGAGGAGTCCTGGAGTTCCTGGGGCGGATCGACGGGCAGGTGAAGATCCGGGGTTTCCGGGTGGAGACGGGGGAAATCGAGAGCGTTCTGACGGCTCACCCAGATGTCCGCGCCGCGGCCGTGATCCTGCGGGAGGACGATCCGGGCGCGCCTCGACTGGTGGCCTATGTGGTTGGGACCGGCGGGGCCGAGCCGCCTTCCACCACGGAGCTGCGCCGCCATCTCGCCGATCGTCTGCCCGAGCATATGGTGCCCGCGGCCTTCGTGCCCCTGCCGGCCCTCCCCCTCACCGGCAGCGGCAAGGTGGATCGCCGGGCACTCCTCCGGCCCGACGGCGAGCGCCCGAGCCTGGAGCGGGAGTACGTGCCGCCGGCCTCCGACGTCGAAGAGGCCCTGGTGGAGATCTGGGCCGAGTTCTTGGGGATCGAGCGGGTCGGAGTCCAGGACAACTTCTTCGAGCTGGGCGGCCACTCCCTCCTTGCCACCCAGGTCATCACCCGCATCCACGAGCGCCTGCGGGTCGACGTGCCCCTTATAGCCCTCTTCCAGATGCCGACCGTCGAGCAGCTCGCGGTGCTGGTGGAGGAGAAGATCCTCGACGTCCTGGAGGCGCTGGAGGACTCGGAGGTGCAGGCCCTGGTAGGAGGAGGGGCGTGAGCGAGGGACTCCGCGACCTTCTCGTTGCCCGGCTCGCTGCCCGCCTGGGCGTCGAGCCTTCCGCGATCGATCCCCGGGAATCCCTCCAATCCCAGGGCCTCGACTCCTCCGGGTCAGTCGGATTCATCTCCGATCTCTCCGTAGCTCTGGGGCGGACGCTCTCTCCGACGCTGATCTGGGCTCATCCGACGCCCGAGGCTCTGGCGCGGTTCCTGGCGGGCGGGGGTACCGGTGGAAATAGTGGGCCGGCCCGGTCCGCACGGTCCAAGGCGGCGGACGAGCCCATTGCCGTCGTGGGCATGGCTTGCCGGTTTCCCGGGGCGCCGGACCTGGAGGCTTTCTGGCGACTCCTATGCGAGGGGACCGATGCCACCCGCGAGGTGCCCGCCGAACGGTGGGACCCGGCGGGCTTCTATGATCCCGATCCCGAAACGCCTGGCACCACCAACACCCGGCGCGGCGCGTTCCTTGAGCGGATCGACGAGTTCGATCCTCTCTTCTTCGGCATCTCACCCCGTGAGGCGGCGGAGATGGACCCCCAGCAGCGATTCATGCTGGAGCTTTCCTGGGAGGCCCTGGAGGATGCCGGGTTGCCGCCCCGGGACCTCGCCGGCACGAAGACGGGCGTCTTCACCGGCGTGATCTGGCGCGAGTACGCGGAGCTCCACCGGGCGGCCGGCGCCACGGTGACCTCTCACACCGGCGTCGGCCAGGGGGTAACGATCGTCGCCAACCGCGTCTCCTACGCCTTGGGTCTTCGGGGGCCGAGCCTGGTGGTGGACACGGCCTGCTCGTCGTCGCTGGTGGCGATTCATCTCGCCTGCCAGAGCCTGAGATCGGGCGAGTCGACCCTGGCCCTGGCGGGCGGCGTCAATCTCATGCTGCTGCCGGAAACCATGGTGACGCTCACCAAGTTCGGCGGCCTTTCGGGCGAGGGGCGCTGCAAGGCGTTCGACGCCAGGGCGGACGGCTTCGCCCGCGGCGAGGGGGCCGGGGTCGTGGTGCTCAAGCCGCTTTCCCGCGCCCTGGCCGACGGCGACCCCGTCTACTGCGTGATCCGCGGCAGCGCCGTCAACAACGACGGCGCCAGCAACGGCCTGACGGCTCCGAACCCCGAGTCCCAGGTGGAGGTGCTGCGCGACGCCTACGAGCGGGCCGGCGTCGATCCCGGCCGGGTCCAGGTGGTGGAGGCGCACGGCACCGGCACGCCGCTGGGCGATCCCATCGAGGCGCGGGCGCTGTCCCGGGTGCTCGGCGAAGGGCGGGCGCCGGACCATCCCCTGGTGATCGGCTCGGTGAAGACCAACATCGGCCACCTCGAAGGCGCGGCGGGGATCGCCGGGCTGATCAAGCTCGCCCTGTCGATCAGTCACCGCACCGTACCCCCGAGCCTCCACTTCGAGCGGCCGAACCCGGACATTCCCTTCGCCGAGCTGGGCCTGCGGGTGCAGACGGCGTTGGGGCCGTGGCCCCTGCTTGCGGAGGGCGAGACGGCGCTGGGTGGCGTCAGCTCGTTCGGGTGGGGGGGCACGAATTGCCATGTGGTGCTGGAGGGGGTGGAAGAAGGAACACGGACGGTCAGGGACGGGCTCGGACGGTTACGGACGAACGGCGAAGCGCCGAACGGATCACATCACCCCGTCTTCGTCTTCTCCGGCATCGGCGCCCAGTGGCCGGGGATGGGGGTGGATCTGCTGCGCTCCGAGCCGGTGTTTCGAGTCCGGCTGGAGGCCTGTGACCGGGCGCTGGCGTCGCTCACCGGATGGTCGGTCGTCGAGGAGCTGATCGCGGGCGGTCCGGGAGAAGGGGTGGAGAGGGCGTTGCCGGCGATCTTCGCCGTCGAGGTGGCCCTGGCGGCGCTGTGGCGGTCATGGGGCGTTGAGCCCGGGGCCGTGATCGGTCATAGCGCCGGCGAATTCGCGGCGGCCCATGTGGCCGGGCTGCTCAACCTGGAGGACGCGGCTCTGGGCGTTTTCCACTACAGCCGATTGCTGGCCCGCATTGCCGGACAGGCGGGCCTGGGAGTCGTGCAGCTTCCCGCCGAGGAGGTGGCGGCGCGGATTGCTCCGGAAGGGGAGCGGCTGGCGATGGCAGGCTGGAGCAGCCCGTCGTCGACCCTGGTGGCCGGGGAACCTGAGCCGCTGGACCGCCTGCTCGCCGCCGTGGCGGCCGAGGGCCGGTTCAGCGCCCGCGTGCCGAGCGACGTGGCCGCCCACTGCCCTCAGGTCGAGCCGCTCCTGGACGAGCTGCGGCAATCGCTCGCCGGCATCGCGCCGCGGACAGGAAGAGTCGAGATGATCTCGACCGTCACCGGCGAGCCGGTGCGGCAGCCGCTGGACGCCCTGTACTGGACGGCGAACCTGCGGCAGCCGGTGCGCTTCTCCCAGGCCGTGGAGCACGCTTTGCGCTCAGGTTTCGTCACCTTCCTGGAGGTCGATCCCCACCCCATCCTGGCGACTCCTCTGGAGCAATGCTTCGAAGCCTTCGGGGTCCGTGCGACCGTCCTCCCTTCGATGCGGCGGCGGGAGGACACACAGACCGTCCTCGCCAAGTCACTGGATGCTCTGAACCCCAGTCCAAGAGAGGCGGGCTCTATGATCCTGCCCCTCTCGGCCCGCTCGGCCGAGGCGCGGCGCGAGATGGCGCTACGGACGGCGGCGCGGCTGCGATCCGAGGGAACCGAGACGGCGGGGGATTTCGGCTGGACCGCCGCTCTGCGCCGCACTCACCACGAGCACCGCCTGGCCGTGGTGGGCCGTTCGCGCGCCGAGCTGGCGGAGCGGCTGGAGATTTTCGCGACCGGCGAGCCCGCGGTAGGCGTCGCCGCGGGGCGGGCCGGCCGAGGAGACCGAAGGGGAATCGTCTTCGCCTTCTCGGGTCAGGGACCCCAGTGGTCCGGGATGGGGCGCCAGCTCATGGAGGCCGAGCCGGTGTTTCGCGATGCCGTGGAGCGCTGCGACGAGGCGTTCCGGCCGTGGCTCGGCGGCTCGCTGATGGAAAAGTTGGACCAGGAAGAGGACGCCCTGGATCGCACCGAGCTGGCCCAGCCGGCGATCTTCGCTCTCCAGGTTGGTCTTACCGAGCTTTGGCGCTCCTGGGGCGTGATCCCCACTGCCGCGTTGGGTCACAGCGTCGGAGAGATCGCGGCGGCCTGGGCCTCGGGCGTGCTGACGCTCGACGAGGCGGCGCGGGTGGCGGCGGTGCGCGGCGGAGCCATGGCGAGCGCTCGGGGGAAGGGAGGCATGATCGCCGTCGAGCTGGGCGAAGCGGAAGCGAGAGGCCTCCTCGCGGACCTTCGCTCTTCCCTGGAAATCGCGGCCGTGAACGGTCCCTCCTCCGTCACCTTGGGCGGTGCTCCCGAGGGTCTGGATGCGGCGATGGCGGAGCTGACCCGGCGCGGCCCCACCGCGCGCCGGCTGCGGGTGGACTACGCCTTCCATACCGTCCAGATGGAGCCGTTCGATGCCGAGGTGGAGACGGCGCTGTTCGATCTCCGCCCCCGGTCCGCCGCCGTGCCCCTGATCTCCACCGTGACCGGCGGCCTCCTGGAGGGTCCGGAGATGGACGGCTCCTACTGGCGGGCGAACGTCCGCCAGCCGGTCCGTTTTGGCGACGCCGTAGCGAGTTTGGCCGCCGCGGGCCATACCGCCTTTCTGGAGATCGGCCCCCATCCCGTGCTGGCGGCGTCGATCGCCGAGGCTATCGATTCGTCCGCCACGGTCGTTGCCTCCCTTCGCCGTGGACGGAACGAGAGGGAGACGCTCCTCGAATCCCTGGGCGCCTTGTACGTCCTGGGTTGGCCCGTCGACTGGCGCGGGGTCTTCCCCGACGGCGGCCGGCGGGCGCCGCTGCCCAGCTATCCCTTCCAGCGTCAGCCGTATTGGTTCTCGGCGCAGTCCCGGCCGGCCCCGGCGGCGGCACCTTCTCTTCTGCCGGATGCCGAGCCCGCTTTGGAAGGGCTGCTCGCCAGCCAGCTCGACGCCTTCAACCGTATGGTGGCCCTGCAGCTCGAGGTGCTCGGCCAGTCGCAGGAGACCGATTCCTGATATCCATTGCCGCCACCCTTCAGGGGATCTTCGGCCGCGTGCTCCGCATCGAGCCGCGGGATCTCGATATTGAAACCCCGTTTCTGGAGCTGGGTGCGGACTCCCTCGCCCTCGTGGAGGCCCTGCGAGGAATCCAGCAGACGTATGGGATCAAGCTGACGATCCGGCAGCTCTTCGAGCAGCTCCCTTCGATCTCGGTGTTGGCGGGGTTTCTGGAGGCGCAGACCCTCACCTCCCCGGCCCTCCTCTCCCGCCCCCTCCCACCCCCCTCACCGGGAGAGGAGGGAGACAAGCAGGACGGCTCCAACCGGGTTCCCCTCTCCCGGGGTGGGGGGTGGGAGGGGGCGGGAGAGGGGTCAGGGGTGAAGGCTTCGGGGCGGGGGGACGCCTCCGGATCGACTGTGGAGCGGGTCCTCGCGATGCAGATCCAGGCGTTCAACCAGCTCGTGGCTCAGCAGCTTCAGGTTCTGGGGGCTCGCGGTGCGGTGAGGCCCGAGGCCAAGAGTGGCGCCCTCGGCTTCTGGGATCGCCAGGGGAAGCCCGCGATCACGCCGGTGACGGCGCATCGGACCGATCCGACCGATCCGACCGATCGGTCCGATACCCCGGCGGAGCACACCGCCCGCGGGGTGATGTTCAGCCTCTACTTTTTCGGCCATTACCCGGCGCAGTTCCGGGCCGGGAAGTACGACCTGCTGTTCGAGGCGGCCCGCTACGCCGACCGCCACGGCTTCTCGGCCCTCTGGTTCCCGGAACGTCACTTCCACCCCTTCGGCGGGCTCTCGCCCAATCCGTCGGTGCTGGCGGCGGCCCTTGCCCGGGAGACGGAGCGCATCGCCCTGCGGGCCGGCAGCGTGGTGCTCCCTCTCCATCATCCCCTGCGGGTGGCCGAGGAGTGGTCGCTGGTGGACAACCTCTCGGGCGGGCGGGTCGGCCTCTCCTACGCCTCGGGGTGGCATCCCAACGACTTCGCCCTGGCGCCGGAGGCCTATGGCCGGCACCGCGACCTGATGTTCGAGCGCATCGAGGAGGTCCGCCGTCTGTGGCGGGGCGAGGCCCTGCGGGTGCGCGACGGCGCCGGCAAGGAGGTGGACATCCGTATCTACCCGCGGCCGCCGCGGCGCGGGCTCGCCGAGTGGATCACCATCGTCAACAACCCCGACACCTGGCGGCGGGCCGGCGAGATGGGCGCCGGCGTGCTCACCAACCTCATGGGGCAGACGGTGGAGGGGCTCACCGGCATGGTGCGGATCTACCGCGAGGCCCTGGCCGCCGCCGGACACCCGCCGGAGACGGGGCACGTCACCCTGCTGCTCCATACCTTCCTCGACGCCGATCCCGCCCTCGCCGTGGAGCGGGCGCGCCGGCCGTTCTACGACTACCTCAAGTCCTCCGTGGGGCTGCTCCAGAACATGATGGCGAGCGAGGGGATCACGGCCGACTTCGACCGCATGGCCGAGGAGGACCTGGAGTACATGCTGGAGATGGCGTTCCAGCGGTACATCGCCACTTCGGCCCTCATCGGCTCGCCGGATTCGTGTGCTCCCATCGTCGAGCGCCTGCGCGCCCTGGGCGTGGACGAGATCTCCTGCCTGATCGATTTCGGCGTCGAGCCGGCCCTCGTCATGGCCGGGCTCCCCGTCCTCGCCGAGCTGAAGGACCGGTTCGCCGGCAGGGAGAAGCGGGTTTCGATCCCCGAGCCCATCTCCTTCCCCCTCACCGAGGCCCAGAGCGACCTCTACACCGTGGCCCTGGCGGGAGCCGAGGCGCTCGGGGCCTACTACGAGTCCGGCGTTCTCGAGCTGCGGGGGCCGCTGGACCTCGGGCTCCTGCGCCAGGCGTTGCAGGGCGAGGTGGACCGCCACGAGGCGCTGCGCACGACGTTCCCACCGATGGGAGAGGCGCAGGTGATCCTGCCGGCGCTGCGCCTGGAGGTTCCCCTGCTCGAAGCGGCGGGCTGGCCCTCCGAGCGGCGGGAGGAGATCGCCGAGAGCTGGCTGGAGGCGCTGGCGCGCGATCCCTTCGACCTCGCCCACGGCCCGCTGGTCCGCGCTTCGGTGCTGCGCCTCGGGGAGCGGCAATCTCCGCGGCATCTCCTGTCGTTCGCCGTCCACCACCTCGTGGCCGACGGGCTGTCGATCGGTATCCTCCTCAGCGAGGTCTTCACCGCCTACGAGGCGATGCGGGCCGGCTGCCGGCCCGCCCTGCCGCGGCCGATGCAGTTCCGCGAGTACAAGGCCTGGCTGGCCGAGGCCTGGACGGCGGAGCGGCTGGCAGGCGACGAGGCCTACTGGCTGGGCGAGCTGGCCGGCGATCTCCCCATCTTCGAGCCGCCCACGGACCGCCCACGCCCAACCGTATTCACCTTTCAGGGGCGCAGGCAACGGATCGTCCTGGCAGCCGCGGAGCGCGAGCGCATCCAGCGCTTCGGCCGGCGGCACGGCGCCACCCTCTACATGACCCTGCTCGCGTCCTGGACCGCTCTGCTCCACCGCTGGACGGGCCAGGACGACGTGATCGCCGGCAGTGCCCAGGCCCGCCGCCCCCTCGAAGGCGGCGACCGCCTGGTGGGGCACTGTACGGACATCGTGCCCCTGCGCAGCCGTCTGGCCGGGGAAGGCGCGGAGCCCACCTTCCTGCGCCACCTCGCCGCCGTGCGTGGCCGCGTGCTCGGAGCCCACGACCACGGCGAGCTTTCGTTCTCCCGGCTCGTGCGGCGGCTGGAGCTGCGGCGTGATCCCAGCCGGCCGCCCCTGGTCAACACGATTTTCAACCTCGATCCCGAGTGGGCGATCGGCCCGGCGGGAGGTCTGGAGATCGCCGAGCGCTCACCGGCCATGCCGTTCGTCAAGTTCGATCTGGCCGCCCACGCCGTGCCCGCGGGCGAGCGGCTGGTGATCTATCTCGACTCGCGCCGCGATCTGTTCGACGCCGTCACCATCGAACGCCTGGCCGGCCGCTTCGTGGCCCTTCTCGAAGGGGCGATGGAGAACCCCGAGCTCCCTCTCGAAGAGCTGCCCTGGATGACGGCGGCGGACCGCGTGCCGCTCGTGGCCGAGGCCCTCGTTCCGTATCCACGGGAGCGGGCGGTCCACGAGCTGTTCGCCGAGGTGGCCGCGGAGAGGCCGGACGCGGTGGCGGTCGAAGCCGGAGACCGGCGCCTGACCTACGCGGAGCTGGATGCCCTCGCGAGCACCTGGGCTCATCGCCTGCGTGCCCTGGGCGTGGGAACCGACTCGCGGGTCGCGACCGTCCTGGAGCGCTCGCCCGAGCTGATCGCGGCCTGGCTGGCGACGCTCAAGGCGGGCGGGGCGTACGTCCCCCTCGATCCGGCCTTTCCCGAGGAGCGGCTGGCCCGGCTGCTCGCTGGCTCCGGTGCCGTGGCCGTGCTGACCGTGGAGGAGCACCGGGAGGTCCTCGAAAGGATCTCCTCCATCCCCGTCCTCGCCCTCCCTATTGGCTGGTCTCCCTCGTCTCCCTGTGAGGGCATGGCGGGAGAGGAGGGCCGGGGTGATGAGGGTCTCGGCCTCGCCTACGTCACCTACACCTCGGGCTCCACGGGCGAGCCCAAGGGGGTGGCGATTCCCCACCGTGCCGTCGTCCGCCTGGTGCGGGAGACGAACTACGCCCGCCTGGGGCCGGACGACCGGGTGGCGCACCTCGCTCACGTGGCCTTCGACGCCACCACCTTCGAGGTCTGGGGACCGTTGCTCAACGGCGGCCGCGTGGTGGTGCTGGACCGCGATACGGCCGTCTCCCCCCACCTCCTGGCTGCGGCCCTGCGCGAGCGCGGGGTGACGGCGCTGTTCCTCACCACGGCGCTGTTCAACCAGATGGCGATCGAGGAGCCGGCGGCCTTCGCGGGCCTGCGCTGTTTGCTCACGGGCGGCGAGGCCGCCGATCCCGCCCGCTTCCGCGACGTGTTGGCGGCCGGAGCGCCGGCCCGTCTGGTCAACATCTATGGTCCCACCGAATGCACCACCTTCGCGTTGTGGGAGCCGGTGACCGCCGTGCAGGAACTGGCGGTGAGCCTGCCCATCGGCCGGCCCATCGCCAATACTCGGGTCTGCATCCTGCGTGGCTGCGATCCCGTGTCCGCGGGATTGGACGGCGAGCTCTGCCTGGGCGGCGACGGCCTCGCCCGCGGCTACCTCGGCCGTCCGGACCTGACGGCGGAGCGGTTCATGCCCGATCCCCTGGCCACCGTGCCCGGAGAGCGCCTCTATCGCACGGGCGACCGGGCCCGGATGCGCCCGGACGGCCGCGTCGAGTATCACGGCCGGCTCGACCGGCAGGTGAAGATCCGCGGTTTCCGCATCGAGCCGGGTGAGGTCGAGGCGGCCCTCGCCGCCTATCCGGGGTTGCGGGAGGTCGTCGTCGGGGTGAGCGAGGGCCGGTCGGGAGAATCCCGGCTCACGGCCTGGTTCGTTCCAGGCGGCGGCTCCCCTCCCACGGACCGCGACCTGCGCGCGTTCCTCGCCGCGCGGCTGCCGGGCGCGATGATCCCCGCGGTCTTCTTGGGCGTCCCCTCCCTGCCGCTGACGGCGAGCGGCAAGATCGACCGGAGCGCTCTGGCGGCCCTCGCACTCAAGCCGGTGGCGGCCGTGGCGCCACCGGTGAAGATCCCCACGCCGGCTGGCCCCCGCACCCCGACCACCGAGGTGCTCCGCGGCCTCTGGGCCGAAGTGCTGGGACGCGAGCAGGTGGGTCCGGACGACGATTTCTTCGAGCTCGGCGGGCACTCCCTGCTGGCCACCCGCGTGCTGCTGCGCGTGCGCAGCCTCCTGGGACCGGACCTGCCCATGCACGTCCTCCTCGATCTGCCGACTCCGGCTCTCTTCGCCGCGCGGATCGACCGCGAGCTGGCCGGCGGGGCGGGCTCCGGGCCGGAGCCCGGACCGTTGTCCGACGCGATTCCGTTGGAGCGCCGCGCGCCACTCTCCTTCGCCCAGGAGCGTCTCTGGTTCTTCAGCCGGCTGGCCCCGGGATCGATCGCCTACAACTTGCCGGCGGCGTTCCACCTCACGGGTCCGCTCATCCCCGACGCGCTGGCGGCGGCCCTGGGGGAGATCGTCCGCCGGCACGAGGCGCTGCGCACGGTGTTCACGGAAGGGGAGGAGGGGGAGCCCGAGCAGGTGGTGCGCGCCTTCACCGGCTTCGCACTCCCCCGGGTAGACCTCTCGGCACTGCCGGACCCCCGGGCCGCAGCCGAGAGCCTGATTCGCGAAGAGGCACGGCGGCCGTTCGACCTCGGGACCGGCCCGCTGCTGCGCCCCTTCCTGCTGCGCCTCGACGGCGAGACCCATACGCTGCTGCTCGCCGCCCATCACATCCTCGCCGACGGCTGGTCGTTCGGAGTGCTGGGCCAGGAGCTGGCGGCCCTCTACCGCGCCGCCCTGGCCGGAGAACCCTCGCCGTTACCGCCGTTGCCGATCCAGTACGCGGACTTCGCCCTCTGGCAGCGCTCCTGGCTGCAAGGCGAGGTCCTGGAGTCGCTCCTCGACGATTGGCGCCGCCGTCTGGCCGGCCACCCGGGGGTGATCGAGCTGCCCACCGACCGGCCGCGGCCCCCGATCCAGAGCTTCCGGGGAGCCGTCCAGCGGTTGCCGTTCGATGCGCCGGCCGCGCCCGGCGAGCTTCGCGACCGCCTGCGAAGCCTGGGGCTCCGCTATCGGGCGACGCCGTTCATGGTCGCGCTCGCCGCCCTTCAGGTCGTCCTCGTGCATCACACCGGCGAGGAGGACCTGCTGGTGGGCACTCCCATCGCAGGCCGCAACCGCGAGAACATCGAAGGGCTGATCGGCTTCTTCGTCAACACCCTGCCCGTGCGCACCAGCCTGGGGGGAGATCCCACCTTCACCGGCCTCGTGGCGCGCGTCCGGGAGGTCACCCTGGCGGCCTACGCCCAGCAGGACCTGCCCTTCGACAAGCTCGTCGAGGCGTTCGCCCCAACCCGTGAGCTGTCGCGCAACCCCCTGGTACAGGTGGCCTTCGCCTTCCAGAACACCCTCCTGCCGGACCGCCATCTGGCGCCGGGCCTCGCCTGCGAGGTCGAGTACGTGGACGCCGGCATCGCCAAGTTCGACCTCACCTTCTTCCTGGAGGAGGACGGCCTGTCGGGCGGCGTGGAGTACGCGACCGATCTGTTCGACGCCGCCACCGTACGGCGCCTGCAGGGGCACTTCCTGAACGTGGTGCGCGCCGCCGCGTCCGCGCCGGACGCGGCGATTTCGGAGCTGCCCGTCCTCACCCCGGAGGAGCGCTGGCAGGTGGTCGAGGGCTGGAACGACACGGCCTCCGAGTACCCGCGCGAGACACCCGTCCACCGGCTGTTCGAAAGGGTGGCGGCGCGCGATCCACAAGCCCCGGCGATCCTCTGGGAGGGTGGAACGCTCTCCTACGGCGAGCTGGATCGCTGGGCCAACCGGCTGGCCCGGCGCCTGCGCGCCCAGGGGGTCGGCCCCGAGGTCGCCGTCGCCCTCGACATGGAGCGCTCGCCCGAGCTGGTCGTGGCATTGCTCGCGGTGCTCAAGGCCGGCGGCTTCTACGTGCCGCTCGACGCCGCCGATCCGGCGGAGCGGCGGGCGCTGATCCTGGAGGACTCCGGTGCGCCCGTACGGCTCGGCCATGACGAGGTGACCGACGTGGCCGCGGCCGAGGCCGGAGACGCCGGAGAGGACTCCGGCCCTCCGTCCGTGGCGGTCGATGCCGAGGGCCTGATCTACGTGATCTACACCTCCGGCTCGACGGGCCGGCCCAAGGGGGTCGCCGTCTTCCACCGCGCCATCGCGCGCCTGGTGTTGAACACCGACTACGTCCGGCTCGGTCCCGGCGAGCGCCTGGCCCACGTCTGCAACACGGCCTTCGACGTGGCGGCCTTCGAGGTGTGGGGAGCCCTGCTCACCGGGGCTTCCCTGGTGGTGATCCCCCGCGAGGTGGTGCTCTCGCCCAAGGCCCTGGGCGAGGCGTACCGCCGCTGGGGAATCACCGTGTCCTTCCTCACCCCCCCGCTGTTCAACGAGGTGATGCGCGAGGCGCCGGAGACCCTGGCCGGAGTCCGTCAGTTGCTGGTCGGTGGCGAGGCTGTGGCGCCGCGCTGGATGCGCGAGGCCCGGGCCGCGGCGCCGCGGCAACGCCTGCTCAACGCTTACGGCCCCACCGAGGCCACGGTTTTCGCCGCCTGGCACCTGGTGGAGACGGTCCCGGAGGGGGCATCCTCCGTGCCCATCGGCCTGCCGATCGCCAACACCCGCCTCTACGTGGTGGACCGCCACCTGCGGCCGGTGCCCGTGGGCGTCCCCGGGGAGCTGTGCATCGCGGGGGACGGCCTCGCCCGGGGCTACCTTCGCCGGCCGGATCTCACCGCCGAGCGTTTCGTGCCGGACCCCTTCGATCCCGCGGGGGCCCGGATGTACCGCACGGGAGACGTCGCCCGCCGGCTGACTGACGGCGCCATCGACTACCTGGGGCGCACCGACGCCCAGGTGAAGGTCCGCGGCTTCCGTATCGAGCTGGGGGAGATCGAGGCCGCGCTCGCTCAGGCGCCCGGCGTGCGGGAGTGCGCCGTGGTGGTGCGCGAGCAGCCGGAAGGAGGGCGCCTGCTGGTCGCCTGGGCGGCCTTGGAGGAGGGCGCCGCCGCGGGCCTGCTCGGCTTTCTGCGCGCGAGGCTGCCGGATTTCATGGTTCCCGCGATCTTCGCGCCTCTCGATGCCTTCCCGCGGACCCCGAGCGGCAAGGTGGACCGCCGCGCCCTGGCGCGCCTGGAGCCGCCCGGCGGCTCCGGCTCCGATCCCGGCTTCGAGGCGCCGCGCACCCCGGCGGAGCAGATCGTGGCGGACGTCTGGAGCGAGGTGCTCGGTTTGAAGCAGGTGAGCGTGCGCGAGAGCTTCTTCGATCTCGGCGGGCACTCGCTGCTCGCGGGCCGGGTGCTCCGCCGGCTGCGCGCTCCTCTGGGGGTCGATCTTTCGCTCGCCCAATTCTTCCAGCACCCCACCGTGGCGGGCCTTGCCCGGCTTGCCGGTCAGGCGCGGCAGACGCAGCGCGCCGGCCTGCCGTCCCTGGTCCGAGTCGCCATCGCCGGCCCGGCCCGCCTCTCCTTTGCCCAGGAGCGGCTGTGGCTGGTGGATCAGCTCCAGCCCGGCAGCACCGCCTACAACATGGCCCTCACCCTGGTGCTCACCGGGCGGCTCGACGCACCGGCGCTCGGTAGGGCGTTGGAGGAGATCGCTCGCCGCCACGAGGTGCTGCGCACGCGTTTCGCTGCCGGCGGCGGCGGGCCGGTTCAAATCATCGAGCCGGTCTCCTGGCTCGGCCTCAACCCGCTCTCCCAGGTGGATCTGCCGGGTCTTCCGCCGGAGCTCGCGCGCGCCGAGCTGAGCCGTCTTGGCGATCTGCGCCAGCCTTTCGATCTTGCCCGCGGTCCCTTGTTCCGTGCCGTTCTGGTGCGGGCGAGCGAGGCCGAGCACGCGCTGATGGTGGAGATGCACCACTCGGTCTGCGACGGCTGGTCGCTCGGCATCATGACCCGCGAGCTGTCCGCCCTCTACGGCGCCTTCGCGGCGGGCCAGCCGTCCCCTCTGCCCGAGCTGCCCATTCAATATGCCGACTTCTCCCGCTGGCAGCGCCAGGGGTTGCAGGGCGAGGTCGTGGAGGCGGAGCTCGCCTGGTGGCGGGGCCAACTCGGCGAGAATCCGCCGCCGCTCGCCCTGCCCACCGACCGCCCGCGGCCGGCCGTGCCGCCGGCCGGCGGCTTCCGCAACGAGAGCCGGGTCCTCATCCTGCCGCCCGATCTCGCGGACGGGCTTGCGGCCCTCGCCCGGAGCCGGGGAGCGACCCTGTTCATCGTGCTGCTGGCGGGTTTCCAGGCGCTGCTCCACCGCCACACCCACCAGCCGCGGGTCATTGTCGGCTCACCCGTCGCCGGCCGTACCCGGCTGGAGGTGGAGGAGCTGATCGGCTTCTTCGTCAACACCCTCGTGCTCGCGGCCGATTTTGGCGGCGAGCCCACAGCCGGTGTGTTCCTCGACCAGGTGAGGGAGGCCACCCTGGGCGCCTTCGACCATCAGGACCTCCCTTTCGAGCAACTCGTCGCGGCGCTCGCCCGGGACCGCGATCCCGGCCGCCAGCCCCTGTTTCAGGTGATGTTCGTGCTGCAGAACAACGCCCAGTCCAAAATCGTTCTGCCGGGCCTCAATCTGGCGTTCCTGCCCGGGGGTGGCAGCACCAGCGCGCTGTTCGACCTGACGCTGAGCGCCATGGAGGTGAAAGGGAAGATCGTCTGCGGCATCAACTATGCCGCCGAGCTGTTCGATCCGGCGACCATCGGCCGCCTGCTGGAGCAGTACCGGCGGTTGCTCGCGGCCCTGGTGGAAAACCCAGGCCAGCTCGTCGGCCGCCTGCCCCTGCTCTCCGCGGCGGAGCGGCACCAGCTCGCGGTGGAGTGGCCTTCGGCCGCCGGTCAGCCATCTCCCCTTCTGCATGAGGGAGAGCTCGTGCCCATCGGCGTCTGGGGCGAGGAGGGCAGGCTCCGGGCCGACGGTGTGTTCGAGCGAAGAGTCGAGACCATGGCAGCAACCTCAGGCCCCACGAAAGAAACCCTGGCCGAGGCGCGGCGGGCCGAGCTGGACCGCCGCCGTAGCGAGGTGGCCTCTCGCCGCGGTCAACTTTCGGGCGACCGCCGGGCCCTGCTCAGCAAGTGGGTAGGCGGCACGGCGCCCGTTCCTGCCCGCCGGGAGGAAGCGCCGCCGCGGCCGCCGGAGCCGGCGGCGGTCACCCCTCTGGTGAAGCTTCACACCTCGGGCACCCGGCAGCCCATCTTCCTGGTCCATGCCGCGGGAGGTCTCGTCCACGACTTCGTCAATCTGGCTCAGTGGCTCGATTCCGATCAGCCCTTTTACGCTCTCCAGTCGCCGGCCCTCGCGGGGGGCGAGCATTTCGCCAGCGTGCCGGAGATGGCCGCCCGTTACCTGGAGGCCGTCCGCTCCGTCCAGCCGCGGGGACCCTATCGCCTGGGCGGCTACTGCATCGGCGGCGCCGTGGCCTTCGAGATGGCCCGCCAGCTCCGGGCCGCGGGCGAGGAGACCGGCAGCCTCCTGCTGTTCGACAGCCCCGCACCGGTGTCCGAGCCGCAGCCGCCGCTCGACGAGGCGAAGATGCTGTCCTCCTTCGTCCGTTCCTACGGCAATGCCGCGGAGGTCTCCGCGGACGAGCTTCGCGCCCTGCCCCCCGAGGCGTGGATCGACCATGTGCTTGACCGAGTGCGAGAGACCGGCGGCCTTGATCCCGCCTTCGACGCCGCGCAACTCCACCGGCGCTGGGAGGTGATGAAGCGCAACACCCGCGCCATCCTGCCCTATGTGCCGGACGGCAAGTTGCCCCTCGGCGCCATTCTCTTCCGCGCCGTCGATCAATTGAAGCCGTACCAGAGCCAGCCGTTCCTGGGCTGGGAGTGCTGGCTGGAGGGGCCGATCGAGGTCGTGGACGTGAAAGGCGGCCATCTCGACGTCTTTCTGGAGCCCGCCGTCGAAGCGGTCGCCCGGGAGCTGCGAGACCGGACGGCGGTGGTCAGCGCGGTATGATGCCGGCGTGATCCGCGCCGTCCTCTTCGATTTCAACGGTGTCCTGGTCGACGACGAGCCGATCCACCTGGAGGTCTTCCAGCGCGTCCTCGCCGAGGAGGGGATCGCCGTCTCCGTCGAGGACTACCGGGCCCGCTACCTGGGCCTCGACGACCGCACCTGTTTCGCGGCGGTGCTCGGCGAATCGGGAGAGCTCGCGACCGTCCCCCGCCTGATGCGGCTGATGGCCCGCAAGGCGAGCTACTACCAGGAGCGTATCCGCGGCGGCGGCTATCCGTTCTTCCCGGGCGCGGTGGAGTTGGTGCGCGCCCTCGCCGGCGGCGGGCGCATGCTGGGCGTGGTGAGCGGCGCCCTGCGCGAGGAGGTCGAGGGGGCGCTGCGCCAGGCGGGCATCTTCGACCATTTCAAGGTGCTGGTCACCGCCGAGGACGTGGCCGAGGGCAAGCCCGATCCCGAGGGCTACCTCAAGGCCCTGGAGAGCCTCAACTCCCAGCCTCCGCTGCCCGAGCGACTGCTGCATCCCCACGAGGTGCTCGCCGTGGAGGACAGCCCGGCCGGCCTCGCCGCCGCCGCCGAAGTGGGTTTCCCCACCCTCGGCGTGGCGCACACCTTTCCGGCCGCCCGCCTCTCCAGGGCCGACACCGTGACGGCGAGCCTCCGCGATCTCACCCCCGACGGAGTCGACCGGCTCTTCGCCGAGGCCAGCCGGCGGTGAATCCCGACGTCTCTCGACGGGCGGAGCAGTTCGTCCGCCCGCTCTACGCCGGTCTCGACGGAGTCCAGACCTTCGATCGCGTGGAACGGCTTCGCCCGCGGGTGGCCGCGCTGGCCAAAGGGCTGGAGATCGACGGCGATCTCCTGGATCTCCTGCTCGTCTTCCACGGCGTCGTGGACCGTCTGGGCTCCCTCGCCCCCGGCGGCCGGCTGGACCTCTTCCTCCGGGATCTAGGTCTCGCGGATTCCCTGGCGCGCCGGGTGCGGGCGGCCCTGGGGAGGATGGGAGGCGATCCGAAAGGACCCGAGGAGGAGCTGCTGCACGATGCCCTGCTCCTGGAATCGGCGGGGGTCGCCGCCACGGCCGAGCGCTTGATGGCTCTGGGCAAGAAGCGGACGCCCCTGGCGCGGGCTCTCACCCAGCTCGATCCCGGGCCGCCGGCCGAGCGCTACCGCACGGCGCGGGGCGCCGCCCTGGGTTCCGCCCGCCGGCACGAGGCCGAGGAGTGGATCGCGGACCTGCGGCGGCGGATCGCGGCGGATATCTAATTGATAGGCAGCCGCCCCGCGAAGCCTTCGTCGTAGGTGTGGAAGTACGACAGGGCCTGCTCGGGGAAGCGCCAGCAGTAGTAGCCGTCGCCGCTGTCCCAGTCCACCAGCCAGACACCTTTGACCTCGCAGCCGAGGGTCGCGATCTGCTGCGCCCAGGCGCGAACGATCCGCTCCCGCGCCTCCTCCACCTCGTCCCGCCGGGAATCGAGCTCGTCGCGGCTGGCGACGCTGTTGATGAGGGCCTCCACCTGGCGCACCGCGGCCGCCGTCAGGTCGCGCACCACGGGGAACGTGTTGACGGCCTCGTCGTAGGAGAAGATTCGCTTGCCGATGGCTCTGCGCTTGGGCATGAGCCAAGGATAATATCAGACTGCCGCGGGCTTCCCGTCGTTGTCAGAGTCGGTTACAGTCCCTGCGGTGAACGATCTGGAGAGCATCCGCGAGCGCACCCGGGAAGGCTGCATCGAAGCGATCAGCGGCGGCATGTTCTCCGGCAAGAGCGAGGAGCTGGTGCGCCGCCTGCGCCGCGCCTCCCTCGCCCGCCAGGTAGTCCAGGTCTTCAAGCCCGCGGCCGACGCCCGGCACGCGGACTCCCAGCGGTTGATCACCCGCGACAAGCGCGAGCTGGAGGCGGTGAGCGTCACCTGCAGCCACGAGCTGCACGAGAAGCTCCATCCGCAGGTCCAGGTGGTGGGAATCGACGAGGCGCAGTTCTTCGACGACGGTCTGGTGGACGTGGTGACCGAGCTGGCGGACTCCGGCGTGCGGGTGATCGTGGCCGGGCTGGACCTCGACTACCTGCGCCGCCCCTTCGGACCCATGCCCCGCATCCTCGCCATCGCCGAGTAC
>Ga0134121_10000831_pt1 | contig 31942 bp, 31 predicted proteins | sample KB301_FD_96463 | JGI IMG/M metagenome (GOLD analysis project Ga0134121, IMG submission 96463) | Terrestrial soil microbial communities without Nitrogen fertilizer from Kellogg Biological Station, Michigan, USA - KB3-0-1 | ecosystem: Environmental > Terrestrial > Soil > Unclassified ...
GGCTATATGGGAGAGGTAGCGAATGAAATGGAGTGTAGTGGAATGGAAGGAACGAATGAAGGAAGTCCCGCAAAGGACAGAGAGCCTGCAGTGAAGCTGACGCCGTGAACTGCAGAAAATGTGACAAGCTCTTAACCCGAAGTCTGAACCGCGCGCACGAAGTGGCAGGTTCAGCGAAGGGCATGCAACTCTTGTAATGTCCGCTGCAAGCTTTTGAGATCATTACAAGTGTTGCATGGCTTGGCACATTTTCTTGCTGAACAAGGAAGCTGAACACCGCTTTACCTGTGAGTCAGCCTGAATGAAAACAACCCAATAACTCACTGTCTGTAGAGCGAAGCGGAGCAGACATCAATAGAGAAGTGCAAAAGCGCTCCGAAGTTTTTAAGTTGTCCTCGCAATAAATTAAAATGCAGGACGTGAGCCATAGCTTCTCGGCTTCTTTCTTTTGTTGATTTGCTTAGTAATTTCTTTCACTCTACGTTCACGATCATCATAGAGCTTGACCAGACTGTATTCCAATAATTCGTATGCCTCAAGTAAATCTCTTTCATAGATTTTTTCAGCGTGGCTTGCAGGATTTCCAATCCATTTAATTGCTAATAAATGCTCTGCTATATCAGGTTGACGTATACCAAACTCTTTAATTCTTGGGTGTAAAGTAAGGGTCTTGCGTTTTTTTATTCCGCTTTTTTCAGTTACAACTTTGATGTGCTTCACTTTCTTTTCATCGAGGATAAGTTCGACTGTACTCCGGACTCGATTTGCACTCGCAGATTTGTCTGCAAAGAAAAGGGCAAATGATTTTTCGACTTCATCCCGTACTGGTTTAGGGCACGTTGCAGGTATAGGGAATAATTGAAGCGGAGGATTAAAGTACAAAGGGGAAAATTCTCTTTGCGATTCATGCTGGTAGGACTCACTTTCTTCATCAAAATAGCTTCCGTCAACGATTCTTCCGCTTCCAATCATTGTTACGATTTCTTGACAGGTACTATTGTTACAAGCTAATGCTCCAATGAAATTGTATCTAATCCACTCATGGTCAAACTGAGGATGGCTATGGCTATTTTTTGACTCTTGCGTTTCAGTAAAATGAAATTTCTCAGCGTCAAACAATAATTCTCCTTTCAGGCAAGTTGGGCAAACTAACGGCGGCAGATACTGTTCTGCAAAGGAAAAGTTAGCCCACTTATTCAGATGTTGGCTTATGTCTGTAAATTTTTTTCTCATTACTGAATACTTGATTTGAAAACGTAAAAATAATATTCAAAGGAGTGAACTGAGAAGTTTTCAGTCAGGACCTTTTATTGTCTGCCCATTTTGATTTCCGTAACAAAATAATTGACATTTTGATCCCTGTAAAATGGTATTTTAAAAAATACCATTATTTGGGGATATATTAATGGACAACTACTCGCATATTACAGCCGATTTGATTCACTTCAATCTTTACTGAATAAAATTTCTTAACTTTCCTAAACGAACTCTTATGAAAGCATTACTCCAATTCCCCCTCTTCCTCGTTTCTTTTCTTCTTCTTGTGAATGTTGTATCAGTAAAAAATTCTTCTGCTCAAAATTTCAATAACTCTCAGCTCGTCACAAAAATTTCCGAAGTACAAAGTGGAACACCTGATACCCTTGACTATGGCGCATCTACTTATGATAAGATGAAGCATTTGATTGTTACTGGCAATACCAAAGTTGGCAGTACCACCGACATGCTCATTACCAAGTACACGCTCACCGGTGCCATAGATTGGGAGCACACTTACAACAATGCGAACAATAGTTTCGACTACGGAACAGCGGTGGCGACTGACGACAGTGACAATATTTATATAGCCGGAACATCCCTTACCTCGTTGCCGGCTTACTTTGATTTTGTAATCAGAAAGTACGACAGCAGCGGAGCAGTGAAGTGGACCGTGACATACAACGGACCCGGAAGCAACTACGATATTCCCACGGATATAAAATTCTTCAATGGCGCAGTGTATGTAACAGGTACAAGCGTTGGCAGCGGCACAGGGGCTGATTACTGCACTATTAAGTACGACAGGGGCGGTGGCTCTGCGCTTTGGACTTCGCGCTACGATTATAACTCCCTCACCGATATTCCTGCTACCCTAACAATTGCATCCAATGGAAACATCGTTGTAAGCGGAGGCAGTGCAAGCACAAATACCAATTGGGATTTTGCGACTGTAAAATACAAAGCTACTTCAGGCTCACAACAAAGTGTTGTAAGGAGTACTTCAAGTGGCTTAGGGCTCGATCTGCCAACTGCGGCTGCTGTTGATCAAGATGGTAATATTTATGTTTGCGGATATGCCGCCATCACATCGAATGGCTATGATATTAAAATTGTAAAACTTGATACCGGTCTCTCCATACTTTGGGCAGACACATTAGATGGGGGTGCTCACCTCAATGATCAGGCAAATTCTATAGGCGTTGATGCAAACGGCAATGTTTATGTGACGGGCTACACTACAAAATTAAATGGCGGGAGCGATTATATAACCATTAAATACAACAGTAGCGGCGCTCTGCAATGGCAAAAAAGATATTCAGCAACCGATACCACAAAATTCTCTCAGGCAAAACATCTCGACATTGATCCCTATGGAAGCATTTTAGTTACGGGCACTGTATTTAAGTTTAGCCATAAGGAAATCCTGACACTCGCTTATGACGTAAGTGGAAACAAACTATGGGAAAAATGGTACGAGGGCAACGGAAACCTTAACAACTATGCTTTAACAGTCAGGGTGGATACTAATAATACTTTTTATGTAATGGGGAGAGTTTGGACGGGCACTGCGTATACTTATGCTACTGTGAAATATAAAATGATTGATTATATTACTCCGCCTGATACTGAGAGCTGCCCAAATATCTTTGCGTACTATGAGAATAAAGGGCAACTTGTCAATACAATTGACTCTCTTGTTCCTAATGTTAAATTCTATTCTCAGCATCATTACCCCGATATTTATTTTAAGAATGACACTCAAAGTTTTGTCTTTGCTCATATTGACACCTCCGCTGATGATACTCTTCAAAGAATAGATTTGACTCTAAAGAATAGTTTACCAACCAAGGTTTATAATACATCGTCACCTGTTCCTGGCTACTTAAATTATTTTCTGCCGTGGTGCCCTAATGGAGTTACTGATGTTCGTGGCTTTCAGCGCTTGCTCTATCCGGAAATATATGATCACATTGATTGGATGGTTTATGGTAATGGAGCAGGAATAAAATATTATTTCATTCTCAAGCCTGGCGCTGATCCTAAGGATATTATCTTGCAATTTAGTGGCGCGGACACGACTAAGATTCTTGTTAATGGCAAACTTGAAATCGTTTCTTCTATCGGTAGCTTCACCTTTGAGTCCCCCTTTGCTTTTCAGATTGACACTGATGGCAGCGTGATCAATTTAGCTTCACCAACCTACTATACTTCGGGCGGGGCAAATAAAATTGAATTTCATACTCCAAGTTATAATATAAATTTGCCGATGATTATTGAGGTGAAGAAGGGACCACCTCCAAGCCCAAGTGGAAGTGGGGGTGATAATATCTATTGGTCAACATACTTTGTGACTAATCAACGAGAAGAATGCTTCGATGTAAAATCAGTAGCACCTAATAAGGATATTTATGTTACCGGACACAACTATTTACAAGCCTTTCCTCAATTTACATCAGTAAATATACTAAGTAATAATACGACCAAACTTCATATATTTATTGCGAAGTTCCACGAAAATGCAGACCCATGGTATATTACTTATTTTGGAGGCAATGATTTCGATTTAGATTCAAAAATTGCCATTTCTTCTGCTACCAATAACACCTATACTGCATTTTCTACCTCCAGTACGAATTTTATACCTGTGTACTCAGGCAGCCAATATCATCAGAGTTTTACAACAGATGCAATTGGTTTTATAGTTGAACTAAATGAATTTGGCACTTCCATATTGTGGTCTACCTATTTACTTGGTACCTTTTACGTAGCGGAAATGGATTTTAATCCAGGTGGAGGTAACGTTATTTCGCATCTTTATTTAGTAGGTGAAGCATTAGATGTAGGTCATTCCCTTACTAATTACAACTTGTCGGGTTCTTATCACCATACCGATTATGGTTGTGGCTATATACTTAGATTTTCCGATATCGGAATACTCGAGTGGGGGACAAGATTTGGTGGGAATACTTCTAATGCGGATAATTATAATCCCGATGAAAGTACCTTAGGTATTGGCTTTGCACCCTATAATTATGTGGTGATTACTGGATATAGTAAAAGTTTTTCTTCATCAACTTTTCCTTCGGGTTATTACGATGCGGCTTTTGCTAATGCTTATGTGCAAGGAAATAATACATCTAACGGAACGGATGCGTATGTAGCTTCTTTTGATCCAGACGGTAAGTTATTATGGGCAACATTATTTGGGGGAGGGCACACGGAAAAAGGTTGGGGGGTTACTCTTGATAACAACGAAAATATCTACATCGTAGGAAGTGAAGGATGTGGTTCAGCTACGACAACCACACTTCCATTTGATGAAACCTATCCGTTCGGCACATATTATTATGATGATATTTGTGAACAGGGTGACGGTTTTATTGCCCAATTTGCATCGAGTGGTGAGAGATTATGGGGGTCTCTTTTGGGTGGATCAGCTTTTGAATCACTTAGCTCAGTTGTTTATGGCAATAATAATGTCTTCGTAGGAGGACGTACAGGTGGTAGTGGTCTTGATGTTGAAAGTTTTAATTCTTGGCATTATGATGCCAGTTATCAAACCGGAGGAAATGCGAACTTTATTTCAGATGGCATTCTTGCCGGATTTTCAGAGGGTGGTGACAAATTCTATGCAAGCTACTTTGGGGGTGATGGTCATGATTTGATTAATGCAATGTATTCTGATGATCAATTCTTATATCTCACCGGTGAAACCGAAATGGTCAATGTTGATATTCCCTTGCATGATCCATCTCTCACTGCGTACTACCAACCGACCTCGTTAGGGACGAGTACTATAAATTGTGATGGCTTTATCACTAAACTTACACTCAGTGGTTATCCTTATGGAATAAATGAGATTGGAGCTAATAATTATGTTGAAACTGTTTTTCCCAATCCAACGAATAGTTGGCTATATATTCACATAGCTAATCCTGAAATTAATCCTTCTTTATCTTTTGAAGTTTATGATGTTTTAGGAAAGCGTCAACTTAATGGAAACCTATCTAATTATTCGATACCTAAGGTTAATGTTTCAAACCTTTCGAACGGCGTTTATCTTCTAAAAATTATAGGCAAACAAAGAAATTCTGTTTTTAGATTTGTAAAATCATAACTCATGTTCAAGAAAGGCATACTTTCAACAATTATCCTGTTGGCACACATTTGCAATGCTCAATGGTCACAACAATTTACGGGTTATAATTTCAATTTTACTGATGTCACCTTTATTGATAGTGTGAATGGAATTATCGCAAGTTATGATGGGCTACTTGTAACTCACGATGGAGGAGGAAATTGGACACTCCATAGTTATCCAGATGAGATTTATGACGTAGATTTTGTTAATGATAGTATAGTTTATGCAATCGGAACCAATAATGACAGTGTGGTATTTAAATCATATAACGGAGGTGATTCCTGGAAAGCTTTATTATATTCATATTCTCCAGGGCAAGAAGGTGATTTTATCAATAAGGATACTGGAATTATTGTAACCGGGAACCTATTCATGCAGCAAGGGAGTGCTTCAACCACTAAAGATGGTGGGGTTAGTTGGCAGTCTTCAAATTTTGAGGGTCCTTTCTTTTGGGCAAAAATGTTTACTAGTGACTCTCTTAAAATCATGGGGCAAGGAACCAGTCTTCCAGGTGCTAATTTTGGAGAAAGTATTGACAATGGACTAAATTGGGAATTTCCTACTACAACATTTATATTTAGTGACGAATTATATCCGTGGAAACGTACTTACTTTTTTGATTGGCTTCATGGTCTGTATCTACTTAACCGGGAATATGAATCATTGGATGGAGGTGCCACATGGAATGAGGTAAAGAAAATCGATACTACTGTTCTTTTAACAACAATCGGCTTTGCAGATAACAAAGTTGGATACATTGCCGGAAACGATGCTTTAGGGAATCTAAAAATTTACAGTACAAGTGACAGCGGGAAAACATGGATTGAAAATTTAATTGACATCAACACAACCGAAACTGTTTTTGCTTTCCATTGCCTCGATGAAAATCATTGTTATGCAGTAGGTACGAATGGTTTATTTTTAAAGACTACAAATGGCGGCGGAGTAAGTATAAATGAAATTGACCAAAGTAATTTTATGTTTACAATTTATCCTAATCCCGCAACATCGCAACTTGAAATTATTCTTCCTCAAATTTACCGATCACAGAGGCTAATAATTACAAACACGCTTGGTCAATTAATAAAGCAACAAGAATTTTCTTCTAATCAAATCTCAGTAGAGATTGCTAATTTGCCTGCCGGAATTTACTTTCTCGAAGTACAAATTGCAACAGGAAGTTTCATTAAGAAATTTGTGAAAGAATAGTGTTAATTATCAAGTCATGTGTAAACAATTAATAACATTCGCTTTCTTATTCTTCCTTCGATCAAATCCTACCGTTTCACAGGACTTACTAGGTGTGGATTGGAATAAAACGGTATGTACAGACTACTATATTGATCAGGTATGTAAGACAATTGCTGATGATGACGGTTACATTTATACTCTCGGGAGTTTTCCATATTCTGCTGGTTTCTTAGATGAAAACTTAAACGAAAATGAAGGTTCGTTCTTTATTCTAAAACAAAACTCAAGCGGAGATAAGATTTGGATTATGAACCTTGGAGATACCACTTACTATGCAACTTCTGATATGGAACTTTGTAAGAATGGTGATCTCGTTTTGGGATTGAACTTTAGAAATAATTTTATTTTTAACAGTGACATTATCGCAACGTCAAAGGATTGGACGAGCATCATTTTAAGGCTTGACTCCAATTGTAATTTAAAATGGTTCAAAACGTATCCCGCAAAGTGGGCTACCATGATCAATAAACTAATCGTTGATGATAATGATAATACGTATGCCTCAATTCATTTTATTGACTCGCTGAATGTGAATGGAACAATCTATTCCAATGCGCGCTGCACTTGTTATAGTAGTGTTGTTTTGAAACTTGATCCCTACGGTAATTTAAAATGGAATCACCTTTATAGTTCTGACAACCTCGTGGGAATAGGAGATCTGAGTTTTTACAATAGTTGCAATAGTTGTCCAAATTCCCTACTTCTCATCGGAGGTTTACATGCAGATTCACTCTTCATTGATGGTAATTTACAATTGCTTAAAAACAGCATCTACTATAATCAATATTTCGTTTCTATTATAAATGAGTTTGGAGATTTATTAACAGTGAAGCTTCTTCCTCCAAATATCATGAGTATAACAAACGTGGTTGAATATGGAGAGCACACTTATTTCAGCGGTAAATTTATTGATACTATTCGATGGAATAACTATTTGACGATAGCTCACTCTTCATCTGCGATTTTTATCGGAGAACTTGATCAAACTGGAAAGATTATTGGCTTTACTGAGATTGAAGGCAGTACTAATATTGGTGTAAGTGACTTCCATGTTTCTCCAACCTTTGGCTTCGTTCTTTCTGGTGCCTTTGATGGAAGGATGGTGATACAAAATGATTCCGTAGTCTTGGCTTCCCAATATGATGTCGGTTCATTCATTGTGAATCTAAATGAAAATTTAAAGCTTATGGACTTCAAATACGTCAAAGGAGGTTCATTTATCATCCGAAATCTATCCATTCATAACAATGAAATTATCGGTGCTGCTTTATTTGAAGAAAACTGCTATTTCCAAAACGAGAGTTGCTTTTCATGGAACGACGATGTTTCGGTTTTTAAGACAACCGATTTATATAATTTGTCTGAATTCAATCCCGACACATTTCCACCACCCAATGATACTTTTCCTCCAATTATCAATGAAACAAATTTTGCAGTCATCGTTTGTCCTAACCCATTCGGAAGAGAATTAAAAATGGAATTTACCGAACCTATTTATTCTACTTCGCTGACTTTTACAAATGTGTTAGGGCAATTGTCGAAGAATATTTATGTCTATAAAATTAATGACACTGAGGTTACCATAGATGCTTCGAGGTTATCTTCTGGGCTTTACATTGTTCACTACAGGACATGTAACAATTTTGAAGGAACAGTCAAATTGATAAAAGTTGATGAATAGTATTTTCAAAATGAAAAGGGATTTCAATATTAGGATCATTGTCATAATCATGATCTCAATTTCATTCGTATGGTGTTGTGGGCAAAACGGTTCAAAATTTATAGGCGATTGGAGTATTAACTCTAATGTAGTTACTATTTCTAAAAGTGGCGATAACTATTTGTTAAAAATTCGAGGAGACTCTTCACAATTAGGTCAGAAAGGATACGAAGCTTTGAATGGCATTTATACTTTGGCACCTGAGAATAATTTAAGGGACACGAGGAATTTGGGAATAGTCATAATTTATGATCAATCGCGTTATTGCTTAAAAGCTTTTGGAATTCCAAAAAATGAGACACTCACTTTATTAAAGAAAAAGTAATTGAAATAAAAACTGCTTAGGTTATGGAACACTTTTCAGTTAGAGTAGTTGACAGTGATGGCGATCCTGTTAGTGATGTGGGTATAATGATTGACTATGGAATGGGAAGTGTTGATAAGAAACGAACAGACAGTGATGGACGGACAGAGTTTTATAATTACAATGACGATCCAGGATGTATCTGGGTTCATGGAGAAGATATGGGTTCGCATTCTTTAGCAGACGGGAAAACCTATTCCTGCACAATCTAAATACCTTATTAAATAAGGGTTCTTTTTGAATCCACAGCTATTTTATTAGGGTTAGTGGTATGCTAATACCATGAATGAGAAGTTTAACCCTAATCCGGAGCTCAATGCAACACTTGAGGCAAAACTTAATTTGCTACATGATTGCCTTACGGTTGAAGGCGCAAAAGAAACTGACACCTCTTTTCTTACACCGGAACAAAAGAAATTAGTTGACTATCTTGCAAATCTCAAAGACAACCTTGAAAAGGACTACATTGAAAAACTAACCGAACTCAGGATTTCCTTACTTGGCTCCTAACGGATGCTAACAACGCCAAGACTTAATATTGATTTACTAGTCGCAACTTGGGAAAATCCCCCATTATTTAGTAAAATTACCGGTTTTTTGTTTCCTAACGGTTCCTAACTGTTCCTCTTCTAAGGTAATGATGATTCCTTACAAGGGATACAGAACATTTTTTTACAAGTAATAAAAAAACAAGTCATGAGCAAAATCAAAATAAGTTTAATAGTACTGCTAGTAATAATGGCTGCATTTGCAGTATGGGCATGTACTCATGTAAAAGATGGAAATAATCAAACCACGGCTCATGGTGAAAAGGTGGTAACTAAGATCGGATACTTGCCGATTTTGGACCACTTTCTTGTTGGCGTTGCCAGGGAAAGAGATAGTTCGAAATTTACTGCTATAGACCTGCAACCAACAAAATTTACGGACTATGCTACCATGTCCGAAGCAGTACGTTCCGGCGAATTACAAGGTGCAGTATTGTTAGCACCCCTTGCTTTTAAATTAAGAATTACCGGAGCACCAGTAAAGATTGTAAGCTTGGCACATCGTGACGGTAGCGGTCTTGTGGTCCATGTTCGTAAAGGAATTAATACGGTGCAAGACCTTCGTGGTAAGACGATAGCAATTCCTCACAAATTTTCAACGAATAATTTTCTGCTTCATTTTTATTTAGGTGAAGCAGGTCTTGTATATGGGACGGATTATAAAATTAGTGAAATACCGCCTCCGCAAATGTTTGCAGCATTATCAAACGGGAGCGTGGATGCTTTTATTACCGCAGAACCTTTCCTTTCTCAGGCAGAACTCTCAGGTGTTGGAAAAGTTCTGTTTCTGACTAGTCAGATTTGGAAAAATCATCCCGATTGTCTCATTATATTGAGAGAGGATTATATGACTCAGCATCCGGAAGCCACACAAGAATTTATTACAAGCATAACAGAATCAGGAATATTTGTTGAAGAAAATCGAGTTGAGGCTGCTAAGATCGCTCATCACTTTTTTGGACAAACTGAAGAGATAATGAACCATGCACTTTCCGATCCGGATAGAGTGACATATTATAATTTGACACCTGTGGTTTCAGAACTCAATCGCATTCAAGATTACATGGCAGATAAAATGGGATTGTTCCCGCAAAAGGTAAACATGGAGGAGTTGGTTGATACGACATTCTCCAAACATGCATATGAAACCATTGAAAAAGAATCGCAGTCAGCAAACTCTAAATAGAAAATTTGGTGCATGGGTCTTCGAAAAAATACTCCTACCGATCATACCATTTATAGGATTATTAATAATTTGGAGTCTATTAGCACAACATTTTCATCCAGACCTTTTACCAGGTCCTATTGTTGTCGGCAAAGCTATTATAGAACTGGCTACAACTGGATTGCTATTAAACAATGTAGTTGCAAGTCTTATGAGAGTGTTTTCTGGATTTTTGCTTGCAGCTTTTTGTGCAATACCCATTGGAATTGTTTTAGGTTGGTATAAAAGAACAGGAAATACATTTTCTCCTTTGATACAAGTTTTTAGAACAATTTCGCCAATTTCATGGATACCCCTTGCTATTCTATGGTTTGGCATTGGAGACTTACCAGCCATTTTTATAATTTTTATTAGTTCATTTTTTCCCATTCTCATTGCAACAATTCATGCTTCCAAAGAAATTGACCCTGTCCTCCTTCGTGTCGCCAAAAATTTTGGTGCTCATGGTCGTAAGCTTTTTTTACATGTCATATTACCCGCTTCCTTTCCATATATAGTTATTGGTCTTCGAATCAGCTTGGGAATATCGTGGGTTGTTATCGTGGCAGCAGAAATGGTGGGTTTGCAATCTGGTCTCGGGTACTTAATAATGGATGCACGAAATTTTCTTCGGACAGATTTTGTAATGGCTGGAATGGTTGTGATTGGGATAATAGGTTTTATTCTAGACAGACTCATGCTCTATGCTGAAAGACAAGTTGAGCGTCATAAGACAAAGTTAGAAGACGTCTGGGAGATAGGTAAAATTTAAATAATTATGGAAATGGAGCAAATCACAGTTTCAAACTTGCATAAATTTTTCCCAAACTCGCACTCAAAACCGCGTGAGGTGTTGAGCATTGATTCTTTATCAATCCAAGAGGGTGAATTTTTCTGCTTACTTGGTGCAAGTGGTTGTGGCAAAACTACATTTCTAAATATTCTGTCAGGTTTTCTCCAAGCGGATAGTGGCAAAATCCAGATCAATGGAAAAAGTATTACAGAGCCTAATGCCAGCTATATCCAAGTATTTCAAGAGTATGGACTTTTTCCCTGGAAAACAGTTTTACAAAACGTGCTTTTTGGTTTGAAGATGAGAGATAACAAAACTGACAAAATTGATTCTATCGCAAATCACTTTATTGAACTGGTTGGTCTTAGAGGATTTGAGAATCACTATCCATCTGAACTTTCCGGTGGAATGAAGCAACGGACTGCACTTGCCCGTGCACTTGCTGTTGATCCTGAAATACTTTTTATGGATGAACCTTTCGGAGCTCTTGATTCACTAACCCGTCTTAAAATGCAAAAAGAACTCGAGAGAATTTGGAGTGCAACAAAAACTACAATCATGTTTGTAACGCATAATGTTGATGAGGCATTAGCCTTAGCAGACCGAATAGCGGTAATGACAACATCAGGGAGAATTGAAAAGATTATCCATGTCACTCCTCCGCGACCTCGAAATCTAACAAGTGATGAGGTACTGCTGAGTCTTAAAAGAGAACTTTATAACGCCCTGGGTATAAAGGATTAGAAGCGCTAAATCTCATTTTGCCATGATTTAGGTAATAACATCAAAAAATAAACAATACTGACAAGCTACATAATGGAAATTCAATACCGATTGGACCTGGAGCTTTTAAAAGTTAGAAGATCCTTTGTAGGTAAAAAATCATATACTCCTGACGCGACAAAGGAATATTTTATAGAGTCAATGAAAAAGATTCGTGAATACTTTACTCAAAATAAAAGCCGACATTTTTTATATAACTCACTTGGATATTTTGACGAAAATAAAACCGATTATGTAAGCTATTCTTTCAATGGTAAATTAGATGGATACTGTCAACATCTCTTAAGAGAATTGACTGAACAATGGATTGCTAAAGATGGGTGTCTATCCATTCCAAGACTGTTTTTAGATCAGAAATATTTTAATGAAAACTATAAGGCTCTATTTTACTCCGCTAAAAAGAAATTGCGTTACCCCAATATAAATGAATTAATAATTATTAATTTAAACAAATACAACTGGACACCCAAAGGTAATATTGATTTTTTTAAAAATCCTGATAAATTCTTACATTATAACTATGGACGCAAATTATACCTTGATTTTTATAAAAAGGGTTTAAATTATAAAAAGGGTTTAGATAGAAATCCACTGATAGGGATTTTCGGTAAAAAGCCAAATAATGATATCCTCGCGCAATTTAATCGTTTGATTTCAGTATATCTTGAATTGGCATATTTCATTCAAAGAAGTAACAAGTTTTTCTATTTTATTAAACCACAATCATTTCATAAAGAATATAACGGGGTGTTATTGCTAGGATTGACAGAGGAGCTGAGTCCAGATGAACTCTCAGAATGGGAAAATGTTACGCATAAAATTTTATCGGAAATCGCTGTTAAGAAAATAGAATCATCAAGAAAAAAATTACGAGAGTCCGCAATTAAAGCTGCTATATCTCAATACATGTGCAGAAATCTCAGCCACAATTTAGGTTCTCATTCAATTCCTCAGTTTAATCAGAAATTAAGTGACAATATTGATAGAGAACAGAATTGGTTACACTCAGAATTATTTAAGATTAAAGGATACAATGAGTACATTCAGGGAAGGATGGAATTCTTGGCTGAATTTAGTTCGAATGCCTTTACTGAGTTTTATTTGGAATATTCATTCAGTAATATATGCCAGAAATTGCAAGAATCACTTTCGTCAACTACGCAACCAAAAACCGGAGAGTTTGAAATCGTTTTTAAAGGGATGATCGATAGTTTAACTGACGATACACTTGGGATTCTTATTGGAAAGATTCCTACTGGTGCCGAGGTGGTGGATATCAGAGGTGACAATTTAGGAATGCAAGCATTGTATATTCTAATTGAAAATGTAATTAGAAATCTTTACAAACACAGCAAACCATTTCTCTTAGACAGGAAGCCACATCTTGTCTTTGACATACAAATATCTGAACCAATAGACTCGTTAATATCACCAAACTTTTATGCTATAGATATTATCGATAGGCATGGAAGTTCAAATAAAAAAGAACGGAAAAGCATTTTCGTAAAGAAGAAAAATTCTTCTGAAGAAATAAAAATTAATCCAACAATTGAAAAAATAAATAGACTTATTCGTCAAGAAATTCTTAATCCAAAGGATAACCTTCTACGAGAAGAAGGTTGGGGACTTTTAGAAATGAAAAGTGCTGCCGCCTACTTATCTGGTCTATCACTTGACTATATTGATTCAAAATATGAAAAGGATAATCACATTAACGTAAATGGAGCGATTTTTCCCTACCCGCTTGAGGCATCTTTTTATGACAAGAATCTTAAACCCACCGAATCTGATAAAACAAAAAATATTGGGTTCAGATTTTACCTTCCAAAAACGAAATTTTGTTTGATAGATAAAGCACCGCCAATAAATGAATTAGAACACAGGAAATTAGGAGTTGAATATGGTAGTAAAGCTGGCGGAAGACATAAATTTTATATCTCTGATAATCCAGAACAAGCAAAGCAATTTATTAATCAGCGATTTGTTAAACTTAATTCTTTTAGCGATTTGATAAAGGACCTGTCAAAAGATACAGAGACCAATTTTAAATCTGCTGTATGGCATAAGTATTTAAATGGTATTTATGACCTAACTGGCAAGGAGCTTTATTATGCTAGAGACAAGACAGTTAAAAGGGTGATTAACCCATCCGTTGCAATTGCTTACGATGTTCATGGCAATAATATTGATCTTAATGGCACTAACAGTAGCACATTTTCACCGGAACAATTGTTACCACCCGGAAAATGACCACTTTTCTATTATTATGAATCTTTTCCTTCAGTAAGCCAAGTTCCAATTGAAATTAATCCACTTGATGAACCATATAATACCTTATTAAGAGAAGCAGCGTCAATCAATGTTTCAATTTTTGATGAACGAATTCAACAAAGTAGTGTATGTGGCGATAGCAGTCATCAACCCAAACTTAAATGGAGGGATATTTTGCTTGCCTCTAAAGTTTTTGTTCCAAAAATTACAGATGTGGATTTACTGGATTTAGTAAAAAATAAAACAAAAAAGCAAAAAAGAAAATTTGAAAATCAAATATTGAAAAGGATAAAACAGAGTGATTACTTAATAATTCATTTTACTCTTTTAGAAATATTAATTGGAACAACTGAAAAATTAGAAATTAAGAAATGGCTTGACGATTTTATAACTACGAATGATTTTGACAATAAGAAAAAAGTCCTCGTATTAATCTCTGGAAGAGGAAAACCGTCAAATCTTCCAAAAGGATTCTATTTCGCGAACTATACAACTATCGCTGACTGTGTCGGCAGTAGCCGTTCAAAACTTCGCTTGGTTAACATTTTAAAATCACTTAGAAAGTAATAAATAAAATGAAAAAAATAGTATTGTTTTTTGTGAATCCGACTCAGATAATAAAGCTGAGCAATGGCAAACTTAGCAAGGAAGTATTGCCAGATGCTAACGACTACATCGTTTTGTCGGTGAAGACTAAGATTAAAAAAATTGAAAAACTCAGCTCTCTTAATCTTACTAGTCTAGGAAACGAAATACTAATTGTAGTCAATGATAATTATGATGTTGACCGAATAATTAACACCATTCACGAATACCTTAAAAGTAATCAGTGTAATATTTATTCGGTTTTCCATAAATCAACAGCAAATGCGGGTACACTTTCTGAAAGCTTTTTAGAAAAATTTGGCACTAATTACAAATCGTATAAAAATGAGCATGAAATAGCAGGGAGCATATTTGACCTGTATCTTGTTCCTTTACTGCTTGATTTTAATTCCAAGTTATTCAATGAGCTTATTTCTAAACTACCCGACCCGGTACTAGAAGCGAAGTTGGAACTGCTACACAATTGTTTAGTACCAAGTGGCTCTCCAAAGGAACTTCCTAAAGTGCTATTAGACTCACCACAGGGCAAGGAATTTGAAATTGCCTACAAAAAATTTCTCAACTCATGTGAAGGGATGACAGATGAAAATTCTTTTGATACTGCTTTTATTGATTCTTTGAGAAATCTCAGAATCGTATTGCTTGGCTCCTAACGGTTGCTAACAGTATGGGGTTTGAATTATTACCCGCAAACCAAAGGAGTAGCCAATGATCGATAGCACAACGAAGCCAACTCAAATCTTGGTAACTGACGTCAACCAAGCAGCGTTCAATACCATGTCTGATATTGGTATGCAGGCTCCTTATCAAAAAATCGTTGAACCGATTGATCACCGAATTACAGAGAAAAAGGCAATCTTTGAAGCAAAACTCAATTTGTTACATGAATGTCTTACACCTGAAGGTGCAAAAGAAGTAGAAACAAATTTTCTTACACCGGAACAAATTGAATTGGTTGAGTATCTTGCAACGCTCAATGACAATCTTGCAAAAGACTACATTGAAAAACTTACTGAACTCAGGACTTCCTTGCTTGGTTCCTAACGGTTGCTAACAACGGTGATATTAAACATTTGTGAAATGATCAAAAAGAATAGCAAATGATTGAAATTGATACTTCCATAAAAGAAGTAGTGCTTATAGATGACAGCAACTCCTTATTGAGGTATTTTGAAACCTGCTTTTCGAAAAAATGTAGTTGGTTATTTCAGGAGTACAATGTGGGGAGTTTAACAATTGCAAATGCAAAAGAAATTTTGGACAGTTTTATTTTAAGAGAAGATTATATATTATTAATAAATATCAATATCAAATTAAAGGACTGCTTGCGTATCGATAGTAAGGGGCTGTATTTTTATAGAGGTCTCTTGAATAATCTTCAGAGCGGTGCACCCGAACCCTTTATTCTTTACTCATTCTTTGATATTGAATATTTGAGACGCGAATCAAATGTTTCTCAACTTATATCAAGCAGAAATTTTATGCAGTTACCTTTAAACAGATTTTCGCCTTAATCGCAATAAATTCTGCAATTATGCCAACACGTAATGATAAAAACTCGGCGCTTAACCTTTTAAGTGGATGGAAAGCTTCAGGTTCTCCTCAAAAAATCAAAGACTTATTAACAAAGAATCGTAAAGTCTTGGTTTTGGATGATTGTTACGCTGATTGGTTAACTCCCTATGATGAAATATTCGGTTCAGGTAACCATCAGTCAATACCGAATGCAGGTCAAGCTTATTTTGTAACTCAAGCAAACAGTGATTATTCCGAATTTAAGAAAAGTGTAGAGAAATTAATCAGCTCAGTTGATCTAATTCTGTTTGATCTTTATTTTACGGAATCTCATGGCGAGGAATACATAAGCAATCCACAAAACATCAGAAATGTTTCCGGCTACAAAATTTATGAGATACTAAAGGAGATTGATCCTTCAATCCCTGTGATGATATTTTCAACTAGCAATAAAGTATGGACTTATAAACTATTTGATTCTATGGGCATTGATGGATTTAGTACTAAAAATCCAGGTTTAGAACCGATTGAGGAGGAATTAAAAAGTTTTTATTCTGATTTCGAGATTACCTTTATAAACTTATTAAAACCAGAATATCGGCATTTGCGAGAGACATATAAATTAATTGAAGAGTTTAATCGAGTAATACACGATCAAAATTATTGGTGGTGGAAGAAAATTATGATTAGGAGAAATAAGTATGTTGCTTTAGAATTTGAGAAAAAAATGAAGGAGTTATTAATTGCATCTTATTTGGCAATACGACGAATTTTGTCAAGACAGAATTTGTATGAAAAAGAACTTTTCCCCACTATTCTTGAATTTGATTCGTTTACATGTTCAGCTATTGTGGGTCAATTGGGAAATATTCCGGAGTTCATATACGGTTCAATGAGAACTGATAATATTGTTAATCCACTTTTGAAATACGTTCATAGTTTGAGGAACAAGGCAGCTCATCATTTTCATTATCAGGAATTCAGGATTCTTGATATTTTTATTGCGGCTTACGCTACCTTATTTGCCTTGCTTGAAAAGGAAGAGCCATCTTCTGAGCTCACTTTCGCCGGGCAAGGACAGGGACTAATGAGTTTGCATCAAGAATTTTTAAATATTTACAAAGTGAATTCGGATTCAACGCTATTTAGGCTATTGAAACAACGGGCTGGTAGATAAAACTGCATTAATATTATTAGATTAACTACTCTATAGAATGGAGTTTTTGGTACTGTGGAATGATGTAAATTATGCTCATGCCCTGGCGAAGTTTTTCGGCAGCGAAAATATCATTACAGATGGAGAGAAGCTGAAGGATTTTTTGAGGAACTGGAACAGGTTCAGTTCCATAGTTGTCTTGTGTGAACTCAACTGGTCTTCCAATGGTACATCACCAAATATGCAGCAGCTCTATGGAATTGAATTAGTGAAAGAACTAAGAAGCACTCATAACATTGTGCTTCCTGTTTTGTTCGTTTCGTTTCACTCACTTACAGAAGTTGCAACAGAAGGCAGAAAAATCATTAAGGCAATTGGTCACAAGTTTTGCAGACTTCCGGCTTCCCCACAAATGTTTATTGAGAGTCTAAAGGAACAGGAAAAACTTACCACAATAGAACTGAGAGACATTCAACTTTTCTCCTGCAAACCCGATGGAATTGTAAGTGAAAAACTTCACCAGATACGGAACATTGCTGACAAGCAAAATTCAGAAAATGGTGCCTTCATAAGATCTCAATTAGAAAAATGTCTTGAAGAAATTTTTATAGTGTTCCATGAAAATAACGAAGCGGCTTTGAGCAAATTCAAAATAGAATTTCCTCAGATTCACAAAGAAAACATTAACCGTGCTTTTCGTTTTATTGAAGAACAAGGAGAGCGGCTAATTGAAAAATACAATTCTGAAAATGGTCAATCTCAACATCGAGCAAATGAGAGAAAACCTTGGAAGCTGTTGTTACTTGACGATGAATTGAATGAAATGAGTGAGTTGGTAAAACTACTTAATGAAAAGGGTGTTGATGTTATCTGCACTACAAATGCTGCTGATGCAATGAAGGCATTGACAGAAGATGATCAGCTACGAGGGGAAATCACTATAATTCTGACGGATTATCGCCTCAATGAAATATCAAATGGAATTGAAGTTCAACAAAGAATACAAGGCTACACTTTTCTCCAGAATGTCGGCAAGCGTTTTCAATCCAAACTGTTGAGCGCAATAGTTTATTCAGGAATGCCAAGACAATTTCTTTTGGAAACATTCAGCAGCTATAAAATTCAAACAGAGATTTTTTCAAAGAAAGATTTCAAACTGAATGATACAGGTGCAAGAAATTATCTTGTTAGCAGAATAATTGAAATGGGTGATGCAAACTACAAAGCATTACTTGCACTACCCCTTGCAAGTGATGGATGGAAAGACAACCTTCATAATACTTACTTGCTTTACAGGAGTCAGAAAGACTATCACCGAAGAGAAAGAGAACTGTCTGACTATTGCAGTGATTGGGTAGAAAAATTCAGAGCAGGAAAAAATCCTGTTTCGCCAATGATAAAAGGCGACGCCTTCAAACCACTGGTTAAAGAAACAGAAAATCAAACTCTGGAAAGGTTTGAAGCATATTTCAAAACAAGACGATTGGCTCAATACCTGACTCTTTACTACGAAAAACATAAATCTGCAGACCCGCTTGATATTGTTCCAAAGATTCTTTCTTTCCCCGGAAAAAACCTAGAAAAAGATTCAAACAAACGGGGTTTCTTCTCACAAATAATTGGTTTCAAGAGAGAAGAATTTCCATTTGGTGCAACCATTGAAGAACTCAATTGGTTTGACAGAGATTTACAAATTCCGGTGTTAGATAGTTACTCAAGTTATAGAAACAAATTCAATGAAACGGAAAACCTGATAGGGACATTTATCGCAGGCACAAAAAAATTATACAATTCATTAGAGAAAACAAATTTCAAATACACTGACAAACGAAAACAGGAACTGAATTTTAATTCTCATTCTCTCAGACCATTTCTTTTTGACAAGTCCGATTTGGGCTTATGCCTTGAATGGCTTGATACACAAAAAGAAAAATTATCCTCCGAAGAAACAAAAGAGTATTTGGCTCTCTTAAAAAGTCTGAAAGAAATATGGAAATGACTTTCAGAAAAATTCTCATTAGGAACTATGTCCGCTCCTCACTTCTTCGTTCTGAAAAGAAGGCTGCAGAACTTTACATCTCAAAATTTAATCCGTTCTACAATTGGCGTGTTGGAAACTTAGAGGGCGAACAAATCAAAGAGGCATTAAACAACTTCAACGCAAACAACGAATTGCCGGAAAGCATAAGGAAGAATAGCACAACTGCTAATGCGTTTTCACTTCTTTTGAATTTCTACAAAAACAAAGCAGTCGACAATGAAAAAACAAAACTTACAATAAAGGACTGGCTCACGGTCAGAGAAAATTATGAAAAGGAAATCAAGAAGGACTATGAAACAAACTTTGGCAAAATTGGCTTCAATGAAAATATAGAATACAACAAATCAAAAAAAGGAAAAGTGGATTTTGATTCTGAGAAACAAAATGGTTCGTCATCAGAAGAAGCAGATATAGAACAAGAAGCTTACGAAGTTGCACTAACTGAAATTACCAGTAATGAAATTGAATCTTTGTTGGATGAAATGCACCAGGGCAATTGGGTTGTAAAAATTTTACCTGAATCAAAGAACAATTTCAATCACCGGATTGCAATTCTCAATTTACACCTTCCTGATGAAAATAAAAATGAAATCCTGAATAATGCTCTGAATCAAGTGCAAAAATATTTTGCAAGCAATAGTGAAAGCAGTTCACTTGAACTAAAAAGCATTGGTGACAATTCATTTATTGAGGGCTATTTCACAGTAAGGGAATAGAACAAGCAAATAATTTTCCTAACTAATACCAACTCCATGCATCTGTAAAAGGTGTATGGAGTTTTCCTTTTTAAACCACGCAATCAAAGAAAGTTCTCAAAGAGAAAGTAGTTACGAATGCGAACTAAGAGAAAGAGAAAACATTCATTGTGGTTTCAATTCACGAAACCGAAAACATAGAATACCAACAACTACTAACTGTTTTAATTTTTACAAATAGACAAAACATCAGAAAATGAAAATCACAAACTGGCTCTTTAGATGGTGGTACGTATCAAAGTTAAAGGAACAACAAAACTCTCCGTTCAAAATGAAGATTGAGACAGACGCGCTCAAATCTAATTGCGTTGCTGAAATCCAGGATGAGATTGAACCTATGTGGCTTTCTATTAAGCGAGTTATCTACAAACTAGGCATTAAGTCCATTCAAAACAACCGTGCAAGAATTTACAGGGACGAATTCGGGAAAGAAGTGGTATTACCAAATCCGGTTTTTTCAGAAAATCAAATTGCTGAAATGAAAGTGAAGCAAAGATTGTATCTGATCATTATTATCGGATTCACAATTGCAGAATCATTTCTTTACTACTTAACTGCAAGTTTATTCGTCCCGGGCGGATCAATATGGATGAAGATTGCAGTTGCCATATTCTTGGCGCTGCTTATCATGTTTGCTCTCAACTATGCTTTTGAAAAACATTTTCTCCATCGCGAAGCTGTTGAAAGGCATAGCCGAAAAGAAATAAGCGATTATCAATTAACGAGGTTTCGTGATACACGAAATATTGGATACGTCATTATTGTTCTGTGTTTTGCCGCAATCATTTTCGCTGGTCTTTCGAGAATATTTTTCTTGGAAAACATTCCGGGTAATGGTCTCTCTGCTGCAAAGCTTCTTAGTGTACAACGTGCAAGCAAGATGGCTTCCATTCTCACCATGGTGGTCACTCTAATTACTGCCATTTTCATGGCTGCAGTTAAGCAGGATCATGGCAAATACGGTTTGAAGCTGAAAGTCTTCAAAGCATGGCACGGTGCTCATGTTAGCAGGAATGAACTCACGCAAGAATTGATCAGGAATGCAAATGCAATCATGCTCGTCACTGAACAGCACATTGAAAAATACTGGCAGTTGGTGATTGACTTGAAAAGAGTGTACAAGATGGAAACCGAATACGACGCAAAGTATAAGGACTTAAATGATGAGTACGAGAAGCTGAAATCAAAGCGCGGGTTCACTCTTAATGATGACTTGTACAGAAAATTTGCCCCGCTTCAGTGTGTAGATGATTTCATGTTTCGCTACGGTGTGGTGAATGATAAGCACATTCAGGATAAGATCGCGTTTGCAATTAAAATTCTTTCGATGCCTCAAGATCATATCACTGAGCATTTGAACGTCCTCACTCAAATGGTGAATTCCAAACCATCACTAACTGATGTGTTCTCTAAGAATGGTAAATCAGTTGAACATGAAATCTCAGCAACCTAAAACGTTATCTGCCATGAAGCAAATCTCCACTTTACTTATATGCTCTCTCGTATTATCTCTCTTCTCTTGTGAGAAAAAACTTCCTACAAATATCGTTTGCTTGGTAGACTTTTCACAAACCATTGACACTGCAACGGTAACTTGGTACAAAAAAACAATTTCACAAAGTATATTGGGCAGAATGGGAAAGAGAGACAGAGTAATTATTCTTCCTGTTGATTTTGGAAGTCAAACCTCAAGTGAAGAACTGTTTAAGGTCGATTTCTCAAAGAACAATTACACGAATGAGTTTGCTGGTTTGCAATCTGATGAAGTGGAAATGAAGAATCATCAAGACTCGGTTGCCTCTGCCAGTCGTCGTTTCATTTTGAATTTTGAGAAGGCACGAAAAAGCAGAATCAATTTCGATAACGGTACTGACATTTTTGGTGCTTTGAAGCAAGCTGAGAAATATAATAGCGCTGAAAGTAAAAACTTGATTGTGGTATTTAGCGATATGCTTCAATATACTGACAGAAACAAAATGAATTTTGAGAATCATTTAAACTCGGCAACTGAAATTGAAAAAACATTAGCGCTTGCCGATAGAGCGGATTTGAGTAGTACACAAATAGTCGTGCTTACCGGCATTCAACCCGACATCAAGCCTGAGAAATTCAATGTTGTAAAATCATTCTGGGAAAAATATTTTCAAAACTGCAATGGTGAACTGATTGACTACAGTAGCGGTGCTGTAAGCCAAGTCGAAAATATATTTACTCAGAACGAATAATTGTTCCACAAAACTCTGAGATATGAGCAGACCTCCACTCGGCAACGTTCTGTTCAATGCGATACGAACACTCCTTGTACTTATTTTCAAACTGATCGCAATTGCATTTGCCTGGGCTTGTAAAATAGCCGGGATGATTCTGACCAAAATTGGAGAAGCAACTGAAAAACTCATCACGAACCGATGATACAATTAGTCAATCTCCTTCTTGGCATTGTTTCAAGCATTATCGGTGCTGTCTTTGAACTATTGATTGATTTCTCCTCTGCAATTATTCCATTACGTCGCAGGATTCAATACAATGCAGACTTTCTTCCTTCACGAGAAATACTTTTCCGCAATGAAAAAGGATTTTGTTTAACCGGCAAGCGCTCCCTTTCAATTGAAGATTCATTTTCAAATGGTTTGGTGCTCGGTGGGAGTGGGAGTGGCAAATCATCCCGGGTGTTGATTCCTTCGATTCTGAAAATGGCTGGTCACTCTTCACTTGTTATTCATGATCCCTCAGGAGAACTCTTTGAGAAAACAAGCGGTGCTCTTGCTGACGCTGGTTACGAAATCAAAATTCTGAACTATGGTAAGCCCGAAATTTCAGAAGGGTTTAATCCATTAGATCGGGCAATATCCTCCTCCGACATTCAAAAGGTAAGCAAGATGGTAATGCATACTTCACTCGGTCAAGGTAAAGATCCATTCTGGAATACATCAGGCGAAGGGCTGATCGCGCTCTTCGCACGTTACCTGGTAAATCATTCTGAGAAGAAGTTTCAAACATTGCATAACGTTCTACATCTCATCAACACTTTTGGCGCTTCACCGGAGAAAGTTGATCTTTTAATTGTACACACAAATGATCCAACACTCATTGCAGACTACAAGGCATTTGTTGCATATGATAGCAAGATGCTGATGTCAATTGTTGCTACTGCTCGTGCTGCACTTTCCGTTTTTGCTGATACTTCAGTTGCAAAAGTTACTGCGCATGACACAATAAGTTTTGATGAATTCCGAAGGAAGAAAGTCGCACTATTCATCAACAATTCCGTAAAAGATATGCGCTATTACAGTGTCATTAGCTCAATCTTCTTTGAACAATTCTGGGGTTTGATCATGAGTCAGATTCCTGGCAAAAAGGAATTGCCAATTTTCTTTTTGTTGGATGAAGCAAGCTCTCTCTTCCTGAATTCACTCCCGATTACGGTAAGCAACATTCGTAAATTCAAAAGTGGTATGCTCCAAGTGTATCAGCATTATCATCAAATGGTTCAGCTCTACGGAAATGCTGAAGCAAGGAACATTGCCGCGAACTGTTACGCCAAAGTGTATATGAGTGGGCAACCAATTGAGGTCGCTACAGAATTGGAAACAACACTTGGCAAATTTGAATTCGTAGACAACGATGATATTCGACGAACACGGTCATTACTGACCGCAGATGAAATCAGACAGCTAAAAGAATCAATAATTCTTTGCGGCAATCTTCCTCCTATCAAAGCGAAAATGATTCCGTACTACGAGCAACGAAAGCTCAAAAAACTTTCGCTAATTCCACAATACCAAGTACAAAACAAGTTGTCCTTCAATACTCCTCCGCTTATTCAATTCGACGGTAATGAAAGCACTTAAGAAACGGACAAGTGTGTATCAGTTCCTTGAAGAGAGTGGAGTTCTTGAAAAAGGAACGGTACAAGAAATTACTCAAGCTCGGAGAAGATATTGGAGTCAGTATAAACGAGAATGGAGAAGACAAAAAAGAAGAAATGAAAAGGAACTCACACCTTCTTTTACCAAAGATGAATTAAAGATGGTTGGAGAAGCCGCAAGCAAACATCACACAAGCCGCACTCGCTTTATCAAGCAAGCTACCCTTGCCTACATCTCCAAAGCATTCATCATTCCTGATGGGAGTGAAGTAAGACATATCCGGCAACTTCTTGCAATGAATTACAACTTGCTTAAAGAACTCCTCGAGGAAAATAAAGTACCACTTGACACAGGCAAACTCTTGCTTCAAAAAATTCTTGATCTCGAGCACACAGTTTTAGTTCACCTGTACAATCCAAAGACATTGGAACAATGGATTGCTGAAATAGTATCAACAAACCCACACTACAAAGCCGAACTGTATCGCTTGCTCATTTCTCTGCCATGATTTTGAAAAGTCTCTCTCGCAAATCAGGCACTCCCCAATTACTTAACTACCTCTTCGAGAAGAAAGAAAAACTTTCGGATGAAAAACATTCTCCGCTTCTAATCAAACATAATATTCGCTCACAGTCATTGGATAAGTGGGCGAAAGAGTTTGAAGAGAATGAAAGCCATAGGCTGGTGAGAAGAAAAGACAGCGTACAGGCATATCACACAGTCTTGTCCTTTTCCCATAAGGACAAAGAAAAAGTCAATGAGAAAGTCCTTAAAGACATTGCAAAGGAATACATCAAACTTCGAGGAGAAAACAATCTCTACATTGCTATTGCGCATTACGACAAGGATCATGTGCACCTGCACATAGCAATGTCTGGCACACAATATCTAACCGGCATTTCAAGTCGGATTTCGAAAAAGGATTTTCATCAACTCAAGGTGGCGCTTGATAAGTACCAGCAAGAAAAGTATCCGCAACTTTCCAACAGTTTGCCGTCACACGGTAAAGGAAGTAAGCCTCTCTCACGGAGTGAAAATGAAAATATAAAACGAAACGAGCGCACTTCATCTCAAAAAGAAACTTTGTTGGAATTGCTCGAAACGAGCTACGCCAAATCAAGTTCAGTAAAAGATTTTATCTCTTCTCTCGAAGAGCAAGGTCATCAAGTATACTATCGCTCTGGAAAACTCACCGGTGTAAAATTTGAAGGTGACAGAAAATTTCGATTCTCCAGGCTTGGTTATGACAAAGAAAAAATCGCTGAACTTGATCGCATCCAATTAAAGCAGGAAGAAAATTTACGGGAGCTTCAGGACCTTCGGGAGGAACATTCCAATCAACGAGAAGAGGAAGATGATCGAGACTTTGAAAGAGACGAAGATGATCATCGAGATGATGAAAAGGACACTGAAGATGACGAGATAGAAGAGAAGGATGATGTCAATGACTTCGATGATGTCGATGATGAGAGTGATGATGACACTCCATCATAATTTTCTTCCTGCATGCTGAAGCTCCTTCAGCATTTTCCTAATAAATAAAATAAGGGGTACGGGGATATCCCCGCAAGATTGCATCCCGCCAAAGGGCAGAGAAGCGTTCGCCATGGCGGGATGCAATCTTGCCATGGGCTACCATGTGAAGTTGTTTTGTAACTCTGATTGCTAAAGAACCTTTTCGGGTTTGAGAAACATCGTGGCAGTTCCGGCTTCCTGCCAAAGCCTTTTGATCTCAGTGAAGTCATTGCATAAATGGTTGTCACTTCCGCTTCCGCTGCCATTTATTCTACATCCAAATGATCCATCTGAGTGGGCGAAACCATACTTCTCTTCATGTGTGAAAATCGCTTCGCCCCAGCCACTCGACCATTTGAGTTCGTTCTCATACAGCCAACCTAACTTAGTTCCATTGAGAAGCCCAGTACCAAGCAGGAGAACTTCAAATTTACCCGCCGCCGCATCAGTAATTTTTTTGGCTGCAGACTTGTCGAACCTGTCGAGGGGTTTTACCTCAACTAAAACAGGATGGTCAATCGTTTCAAACATGTCGAGGTGTTTGAATAAATGTGCGAACGGATTTTTGCCCGTGTAGACGAGGTCATGTTTGATGTATTTTCCTCTCAACAAAAAATCCGGCGACCAGCCATTGAGATCAAAAGGCTCGTATTCGAAGTCCCATTCGAGTAGATCAAAAAAGCGTGCCCATCGTGCTTCCAATCTGCTTCTGAAAAGTCGCCCGTTGTATTCGGTAGGAACGTTTTTGATATTGTATTTCATGTCGCGTTGACAAGCGAAGCTACAAATTGCAGAACACTCAAGTCAACTGAAAATATTAACAGCGGAATATGGAAAGAAAATACACAGTGCTGTGGGCTATTCTAACTCTCTGTCAGTGTCATGACTTTTTGTTGAGGACCGAATGCGCTTGACCTCGTTGAGTTCTTGTTTCGTATTCTCGATTTCAAATTCCTTTTTGCCTGCGAAGAGACCTTGCAGATAATCACTGGTTGGTTTAATGTTTCTCAAAACTTTTGAAAACAAATCCGGGAGATACTTCGATAAGAAGTAACCGCTGTTGAATCCGCGCGTGAATTGTTTCTCTTCGTTTTCCATTTTCAAAAAGGCTCTTTAGCATGATGCTCTAAGTATTCATAGAGCGAATCAACATCGTAGAGAATGATTTTCTTTTCCGGTTGGGAGAAGCGAATTTTTCCTTCATCACGTAACTTCTGAAGTGTGGTTTTGCTCTTGATGCGAAGTTTTTCCATTGCTTCCTCGGGGGAAATCCATTTGTCTTCTGTCACATTGTGCTTTTCTTTGAGTCGCTGCACGACTTCTTCCACGAGAGAATAAAAAGCTTCGTCTTCGAGACAGATAACCTCCATGGCTTTTTTATCAAAGTTAATTTTGAATAGGTCGCAACTTCCAGTCTCTCAATAGAGATTCGAATGATTCATAGCTGTCAATCTCCAGTCCCTGAGTCGTGAATGAGTCCTTTCGAAATGTATTATCTATTCCGATGAAAGCGTAGTCGTTTTCCCATTCTACGTCTTCAAAAAGATATGGAAGTTGCAGATATGATTTTGCGCCTGAAGAAATACGGATCGGGATAAGTAAATAGTTTTTGTCTATCCATCTTTCTAATTTGATCCATTCATTTTGGGTCAAGGCGTATTTGCCTTTATGCCACATTGGGAGAAGTAATAGTTCAACACCACCGTATTCGAGAAGTAATTTTTTCACATCGTCAAGATGGTCAATGTTTAGCTTGTTAACGACCGTATTTATTCCGAAAGGTATTTGCCCTGAAAGCTTTTGTAATTTGGGTAAAAGATTCTCGAAAGGTTTTTTTCTAAGTTGAGAGTATATGGGCTCAACTCCGTCAATTGAAACTCGTAGCAAAGAAATATTTCCTTTCAGTTCCGAAATCAATTCGTTTGTTAAATGGTGTCCGTGAGTCGTGATGCTTAGCCCCAATTGCGTTCCCGACCAAATCCTCTGACATATCTCAGCTAAATCGCAATGTAATGTTGGCTCACCCCCACCGAAAGCGACATCAAATGTTCCCAATCGATCAAGTTCCTTACAATAAGCAATGATTTTTTCTTTCGGCAAAAATCGATCTCTGAGATTTACATAACAGTAGGAGCATGCGAAGTCGCACTGGTCCGTAATTGCCATACTAACGGTTCTCGGTGATATGCTGTAAGCTGACGGTTCTATTTTTATTTCATCAAATAAAATGTGTGTTCCGCTTTTGCGGCAGTAATAATGAAGACCCGCCGGTTCCATTCTTGCTTTCATCGGATGGTAATTTCTTCTGCGCCAGTAAGCCTCAAGAGCTTGATTATACCGCCAATGTTGTCAGTGCGAAAATGGGAAATCGTCATGATGTTATTTTCAACTTGCATATCAGGTTGTTGATCGATTCCCGTTTCGTATTCTTCTTTGAAAATACCAGCGTATGCAACATTAGGAAATGTGCCCTGCCATTGCTTATTAAATTCTTCAAGTGAAGGATACCTTTCCTCCCATGAACCGAGTACAAAATCTCTAATCATGTCAAAGGCGCCTTCTGCACGATCCTTATCTTGAAATGTCCCTACAATGGTGATGTTTGATGAATGCGAGCTGCCGAATTCTTTCCATATTTTCATGGCTAAAAATTTTGATTCACAAAAATAATTAGTAGATAGGTAGTGTCTCAGTTGAAAAATAATTTTCAAGGAAGTTGCTGTGCTTCGGCTAAAAATACACTTACTCTTTCTCTTAATTCTATTCCTTTCACGGGAGGATATTGTAGTGAGACATCAAGTTCATACACATTATTTCCTTGATAGGCAATCAATAATCTTTGAACTATCCATGTTTGACCTCTAAAGCTATACCTGCGACCAATAATTTCACTATGGTCTGCCGCTGAATCTACCGCCTCCTGTACTGTCATGATGTTGTTATTTAATTAGTGAGTAACAAAATTACGAATTGACAAATATTTTTCCCTTCAAAATGGAAATGCGGTATTCAATGAGATCAGTGCCAATAAAATAAATAAATTACTCAGAGTTTGTTGTACCTATGTTGTACCTTCATAAAATTTGAGTATCAAATTTTATCAGTGCCCCAGGCGGGAATCGAACCCGCACCGCCTTTTATGGCGACAGGATTTTAAGTCCTGCGTGTCTACCAGTTCCACCACCGGGGCAAGATTTAGATTATTGGAAATTGATCTCCCAATTTCCCAATAACCATATTTGTATGAGCGGGAGACGGGACTCGGACCCGCGACCCCGACCTTGGCAAGGTCGTGCTCTACCAACTGAGCTACTCCCGCTTAATTACGATTCACGATTCACCTAACACGAGTTCTCCCGATTTAATCGGGATTCACGATTTCAACTTATTCATGTTTCTTCCAATAAAACAATGAGCAATTTTGAGTCGTATTACTTCAATCGTACATCGTTTTCATTGGGCGCAAATATAGATAAACCCGTTTGATGAAAGCAAGCATCCACTCGGGTAAAACAAAATTTCCCCGTACGTTTGCACCATGCCATTCATCTCCAACAAAGGTCGCATCATGCCTTCATCACCAATCAGGAAGTTGGTGCCGTATGCCGAGAAAGCTAAGAAGCAAGGAAAGAAAGTTTATCACCTGAATATCGGTCAGCCGGATATCGAAACGCCGCACGAAGTTTTTGATGCCATTCGAAAAATAAATTTCAAGGTACTTGAATACAGTCATTCGGCGGGCATTGAAAGCTATCGCAGAAAACTCGCGGACTACTATGAAAAGTATGAGATTGACATTAGTTACGAGAACATTCTCATTACTACCGGCGGCTCTGAGGCGATCACCTTTGGCATGATGGCGACGCTTGATGAAGGTGATGAGATCATTATTCCCGAACCATTCTATGCAAACTACAATGGCTTCGGAATTTCTGCCGGTGTTGTGATTAAGCCAATCACATCACATATTGAAAATGGATTTGCACTGCCTCCCATTTCCGAATTTGAAAAACTCATCACCGCGAAAACGAAAGGAATTCTCATTTGCAATCCGAACAATCCCACGGGATATTTTTACCCGAAAGAAGAATTAGAGCAACTGAAAGAAATTGTTCTTGATCATGATCTCTTTTTGTTTGTGGATGAAGTGTATCGTGAATTTGTCTATGACGGAAAGAAACATTTTTCTGTGCTGAATCTTGAAGGGCTTGAAGAAAACGTGATCGTGATTGATTCGGTTTCAAAAAGATTTTCCATGTGCGGTGCGCGCATCGGATGTTTGATTTCGCGGAATAAAAAAGTGCTGGAAACCGTGCTCAAGTTTGCGCAGGCCCGATTGAGTCCTCCCACATTCGGACAAATTGCAGCAGAAGCAGCACTCGACGTAAAGCAGGAATATTTTGATAAAGTGGTTTCAGAATACGTGAGCCGCAGAAAACTGATGGTGGAAAGGATGAATTCAATCCCGGGAGTTCTTTGTCCAAAACCCGGCGGCGCATTTTACACGATCGCCCGTTTTCCCGTTGATGATTCTGATAAGTTTTGTCAATGGCTGCTGGAATCATTCTCTCACAACAATGAAACGGTGATGCTCGCACCTGCCACCGGCTTCTATGCAACTAAAGGGTTAGGACTCGATGAAGCGCGCATTGCGTATGTGCTCAACAACACGGATATGAGCCGAGCATTTGATTGCCTGGAGATGGCTTTAAAGGAATACCATGGCAAAACAGAAATAGCTTCTGTCGTGAGCGAGTCAGCTTTTCAACGTTTGGTGAAATGATAGCTTAGCTTTGCAAGCTACTTCTTCATCTCATGAAATTGTTCCCGGCATTTCTAGCCCTCTTTGGATTTCAATTTTCTTTCGCGCAGACTTATCATGCCTTTCCCGATTCAAATGCAAGATGGAGTTCTAACAGTTATTATTTTTGGACCGATCCCGGAACCTGGATAGATATTTATGTTTACAATGGGAGCCTGACTTCTCTAAGTCACGATACCACTATTAACTCTCAGAAATATGTACTTGTTGGAACGCAATCAACATGGGGTTATCAAACTGACTTTGTAACTATAGCCGATGTCTATAACCATCCAATTAATCCTCCGGGGCAAATCCTGGGAGCGATAAGAGAGGATAGCAGCCGTAAAATTTGGTATATCAGTTTCGTTGCGTATGGTCCACCGTGGCCTCCAATTGATTCAGAAGTTGTTCTTTATGATTTTAATCTCCAGGTTGGTCAAACCATTACTTATCCTTATCCCAGAACAGTTGTCGCATTAGGTTCCATTCAATTGGAGGATGGCTCATTTCATAAAAAAATTATTTTCTCTCAAAATGGTGACTATTGGATTGAAGGTGTCGGAAGCAGTTTGGGACTATTTGGCCCATTTGTTTATCCAAACTACATTCCTAACCAGGGCACTCAACTGAATTGTTTTTGGCAGGATGGTCAATATCTTTTTCATAAATCAATACTTCAATCTGGTTTTACTTGTGATTCCACGACATATATAGATGGAGAGAGTTGGAATGGTATAAAGATCATTCAATCGCCAGGCGGAATTTTAGTTTCCGCAGGTGGCTTGATTCAACTAAATCTTGATAACGATTCACCGGATATTGAGGTCATCAATTCGATGGGTCAAATAATTCTTCAATCACATATTCATAGTACTCTCATTCATCTCGACATTTCTGCTTATCCTTCGGGATTGTATTACCTGATTATAAGGAGCGGTGAAAATAAAATCACAGTAACAAAAGTTGTTAAGATTTGATCTTGACTTCATCATTTCCTTCGTTCCTTTCTTAAAGTGCACCAACGAAATCATCTTCATCCCCTCTTTTCCATACTTAAAGTTTGTTCGTAACTTGAGACAAGGGAACTTGATTTTACGGAATGTTTCTGGCTAAATTTGTCGCAAACAAAAGCCAATCACTATGGGAATGATCAAAGAATTTAGAGATTTCATCTCAAGAGGAAATGTCCTCGACCTTGCTGTCGGTGTTGTCATTGGAGGCGCCTTTGGAAAAATAGTAGCTTCATTGGTGAATGATATCATCATGCCGCCCATCGGCTATATATTGAATGGCGTGAATTTCCGGAACCTGAAAATAATAATTCAACAAGGACAAGTGGATGCTAA
>Ga0134121_10000832_pt1 | contig 31927 bp, 23 predicted proteins | sample KB301_FD_96463 | JGI IMG/M metagenome (GOLD analysis project Ga0134121, IMG submission 96463) | Terrestrial soil microbial communities without Nitrogen fertilizer from Kellogg Biological Station, Michigan, USA - KB3-0-1 | ecosystem: Environmental > Terrestrial > Soil > Unclassified ...
ACTTATACCGTCAATATAAAAAGAAGGAAGGTTTAATGCTGCTATTACCCGCTCAATCAAAGAACCAAATACTAATTTGTGACCATTATTCACAAAATTATCAATTATCTGTTTAACTACATAGTTATGCTCTGGGTCATTCATAATAATGAGTCGCTCACATTGCCGTGCATCCACCCATTCAGCCAAAGAGCTTCTGCCTCTGCAGTGCGCCGCTGTACCCGATTTACTATAAAAGCCATAATTATAGCGATGGATAGTACCACCAGGTACCATCTCAACTGTGTGTGAGGGCTGAGTCCGGCATAATATATCTGGTGCTACGCCGTTAGGGCACATGGTCTGCGTGAGATTTGCTCGTACGCGATCATTCCAAGCTGCTGTAACTCTATGCACTGTTTGCTCAGCAACACTTCTATCTTTCTCACTTAAAGAGTTTGCATAAACCTGTGCAATAAATGCACTGTTGTTACTAGTACTTTGTGAAACAACATTACTGTATAGACTATTTGCAGATACAGTAGTTATTGCAGATGGTAGAGTAACTGGTGCTGGACTAGTATTATATTCAGGAATAATTTTTGTATTCCCTGATGATATTCGAGCAGGCCGCTCGCTTGCGTTAATACTCGACTCTACTCTCTTACTCTGCATATTGCGCATAACAGAACAATGGTGAGTAGAAGTATCAGAATTTTTAAATGCACAAGCCAGCGCGACACCAGCTGCTGCTACCGCACGCATTATACCCGCTGTCGCCAACCCTACTGCTACAACTTCTTCAGCGACAAATGCCCGCGTCTTTTCTAACCAAAGCTGATCAATAAGACTAAAAATAAATATAAAAAATAGAACCTGTGATAAGCCCGACCGCTTCTTGACTTGCATTACTACTCTTGTTCGTGAAATATCTCTGTGCTAATTAAACACCATCTATGCCTTGGGAATTCTAATACAGCAATCTTTAAAACACAAAAATCGAAGTTGCTTCAAATAAATGCACTCAAGTCTTTCTTCTTTCCCAACTAAATTAACATGCACATCTATATCGCACACATATCTTCTAGATGCATAAAATGAGCGGCTCCATACAAACTCACGTTATAATCAGTGATCACATAAATGGGAATATCTTGTAATAGTTTTTCGTGCTTGCCACAACTAATAAACTCTTTTATAAAAGCATCTGACTCAAAAAGAGGTACATTTTTAGCCGCTATGCCTCCTGCTATATATATACCAGCAAGTGCAAGCGCATCCAGTGCAAAATTTTTCGCACACCGTGCATACATTGTTCGATACAATTCAAATGTCCGCCATGCATGCTCATCTTCTAAACGACTATTAAATATCTCGTCGGGATGCGGCTCTTTTTCTCTTATATCTTTTACTGAACGCGATCCATGATTACGACTGTGAAAAAATGTATACATGCGCTCAATACCAAACCCTGAAAGAAGATCCTCCCAAGATATGGGGCATCTACGCGATTCAATTTTTTGTATATATTCAACCAGTTCTAACTCAATCGCATTATGGATAGCACAGTCTGCATGGCCACCTTCAGAAGGCACCGGTATGTAGCGATCTGCATACTTGTTCCAATCCATTACGCATTTACCCAGGCCGGTTCCCGCTCCCAATATAGCTTTATTGGCACGTAGACACGGTCGGCCTTCATTTATTACTACTAAATGTTGCGGGTCAATTAACTCTAATCCATACCCTATTACTGCAAAATCGTTAACTACAAAAGAGCAAGTCAGACCAGTACGAGCTAAAATTTGTTTTGCATCAATAATAATATCAAGATTGGTTGGTTTACTATAATCGAGTGTTTCTGATGTCACTCCTGCAGCAGCAAATCCAGAGCGTACTATATTAATCTGATATTTATGCCTCACATATATCAAAATATCATTTACCAGTTCAGGGAAATCTATTATAAGCCGACTTTTGACATGCAATGAAAAAATAAGTCTATACGTAGAATCCCCGTCCAGAAAAAACCCAAAGTTACTATTCGTTCCCCCTATATCTCCAACCATAATATATTCTGCATCACGTTTTACCGCATCGACGTATACTTTCTCAGTTATGGGAACCATGAATACCCTCTATATTATAAAAAATATAAAAAAACATGTTATTTAATAGCGCATAATAAATAATACGTTTTAGAACCACGTTATTTATTTTATAACCTAGACAGTTATATTAGATACGTTTTAGGTTGGAACTCATAAGAAATAGGATAATACCAGCGGCAACCGAAACGTTATACGATATATCCGCTGATTGTTGAGGAATAGTAATGTGGGTACCTGATCTCAATAATGAACTGGAAATCCCAAATCCTTCCGATCCTACAACAAGACATGCTGGTTGATTAAAGGTCACCGTACGCAGATCTGCGCCATTAAATACTGCTAGATATATAGCATACCCCGCAGCTTTTAATTCTTGGATGGCCGATTCAGAAGAGGCAGGTTGGTATATTTGCATGTGTTCAGCAAGTCCAGCTGATGATTTAAATGCAACTCCTGTCAGTGGAGAACAGTTTTTTTGCGGCAGTATAATACCGTCAGCCCCTACACAGTGAGCCGATCTAATAATGGCGCCAACATTGCGTGGATCCTGTATACCATCTAACAAAATAAGTAATGGCTGCTTTTTCCCATCAAAAGGTTTCTGTCTATAGCCATAGGGATGCACCCATGCAATAACTCCCTGGTGATCGGTAGTGCCAGCCATGCGATGAAGCACATCGCGATTCACATATTGCATAGCAATAGGATACGCTGGCATCAGATTTTGAATCTGAACGAACCCCTTAGGCTCAGGTTTGGTTGTGTAGATGGAAATAATTTTTCTTTTACGCGCCTTAAGTACTTCAACTATGGGATTAATCCCAAATATTAACTCACCCGGCGCCTGTTTTGTTTTCTTTGTCATAATAGCGACAGGATAGCAGATTTCAGGTAATCAGCATAGTAAAATTACTTCTTGGTTTGTTCTTCCACAATTGCAGTAATCATAAGCGCATCGAATAGTGAGCCGGTGTGAAAGTCAGCACAACGAGTATCAGAGCGTTTTTTCTCTTCGTGCTTATCCATCTTACATACTTTAAGATCTACAGAAACATCAGGGTTGCGCACTAGCGATAACATAGAGTGCTTTGCTTTATCGCAAGGCTCGTCCAAATAAACGCTATGCCATCGCTTAGTCTTCTCATTGTCTCTCCAGGCAACTGAACGCACTTTACATGGCATTGGTACTTCTTCAGTAGGCCTCCCATATCTAGCATGCTGTTCAAACATAAAATTAATTTTTTCTTCAAGCGTCATATCGTAATCATATAATCGGGCCCATAATGGATCGTCTTGCTTAAGATTTTCTACGTGCTCCATAACCAGTTTGATCACTCTGAGCGCATCGGAAATTGATATAGATTCAAATTCTACTCGCTCCGCAGGATACATGTCTTGAGCCCAGTAAAATGGTAAAGCTGCCCACTTCACGAGCATTCTAGTAATTTTCGAATCAGGACCATTTTGATCACCCATCCTATCTATCTCGCTCAATGCTTCTTTACATGAGACTCTTCTAAACGGGTTCCATTTATCAACATATACTGTGCATGGTACAGGAGAAAAAGCCCTAACGACGCTAAACACATCTTCTATTTCTTTCTCACTGAGAGATCGCTCACATCGCTCATCGTTTTGTGCAAAAGCGTTAGTATCTGGTACAGTAATCTCTTCAAATACAACATCCTTTTTTTGCTGTAAATCAGTAATCCAATCATATATATTACTGATTCTCGCTATGGCTCGTTGCGCAGTTGGTGAATCAACAATTTCTGATCTCACACTATTAACATCCTGTCTCCCCGATAAGCAGGCCAATAACCCAAGTACTGTAGCACATTTATTAAGCATAAATAGTTTCTCCTGAGTACGCATTTTCCCTAATATAACAATTCAATATCCACAAGCTAACACATGTATTAAAAACTAACAATATAGCTTTTGATCATGATTTTTATTGTGATCGAATTTTTTTGACAAAGCACCAAACTATTGACAAAGTACAAAAGAAATCAAGAAAGTAACCACCCAATGAAGCGAAAGGCTTTATATGTCATCTAAGGCGCTTGGTACTGCATGCCTCCTGCTCTTATCCATCCATTTTTTTGCACATACAACAGATTTTATACTAGCTAATGTTCGCGAATTTGACAGTAAACAGGTCTATACCATTGACGATGAACCACAGACAAAAATTGCGATTGAGATAGCGGTCGTTGGCGTAGAAGTTAGTCCTGAAAACAAACAACAACCAAAGTATTGTGCTCCATTAAAAAATACCATCATTAATCGTAACCATGCCAAATCTGAAGATAGCGTCGCATTTGCCAAAATGCTGATCAATGCCGTCAGAAATGGCAACATAACCAAACTTGAGAACAATTCTGAAATAAAATCTATACTCCGTACCTTACATAATGGAACAGATACACTTATTATGTCTCACCCATCCTTCCTGATAGTAAGTGGTGATACCGCTCGTGTATTACGAGACCAAGAAGCTCATGAACGCTGCCTCTTCGGTATAGATGTTACACCATCAATAACTCCTCTTGGAAAAATTGATCTAAAATTAAATCTTATTTTAAGTGGACCTGTAGGATGGTATAACTCAAATAATTCAAAATATACAAGAGAGTTTGCAACCTCCATAGGAATCGATGATGAACAGGTAGTAGTATTGGGAGGCTTTATAAATGACTATGTTCGCACCATTGAAAAAACTGCTCCTGCCAATGCAGAACTACTTATCTTTGTATCTGCAAAAATAATTAAACCGGGCCAAAAAGAAACATTAGAGTAAATATAATTAAAAATTACGAGATAACTCGATAGTATGAAGGGTTGTGCATGTTCAATAAATTGAGTATTAAAGTATGTCTGCTATTACTCACTGCTATAACTATTCAGGCAGAATATCCTGTACTGGCAGATAACTACTCGCTAATCAACCCTACCGCTTCTTACCATGAACAACAATTTGCCATTGAAATAGCTGTTATTAATATCACTCCCCGAACAGAAATTCCTGATTCTAGTTCTTTATTATTACTAGATGGCAACAATTACTCTGACGCAGATCAAAAACGTAAGCCAATTATCCTTACCCTCGCTAACGGTCCGTTAGACGATATTACGGCAAATGGAGGAGAAAACAAAATCATTAATATCGGTAGTAGCTACGGTCAGGTGCAAGAAGTTATTGAAAATCTACAAAAAATAGCAGCCGTAGAACTTCTAGCCCCCATACAGGTAATAACCACAACCTACCTTAATCAAGGTGCTCGCATGGAACTGGGATGTGATGGTGAACCTAATTCGTATCTCTTTGAAATGCAAGCAACTCCATATAGACTTTATGAGCAGGTGAATGGCTTAAATTTTGACTTAAAATCAACTATTCAAAGACCACTGACAGATAAAACCACGAAAATCAAAGATGCGCACTATGAATCAACTTTCATGCCTGTTGCAAATCAAGACATCGTTGCACTTACTGGTTTTGTTAGAGGAAATCTGATGAAGTTCGACGATACAAAATGCAGAAATAATATCATGATTCTCATAGGAGCAAAACGTATAGATTCAGATTCAGCAGAAAAATTAAATTAAAATAGGATCTAGCACCAAATAACAAAAAAGTACAATATCACTCTTCTTTTGTTATTTTACAATTCATAAATTTCTCATCATTGGAATTAATAATTGCAAGTAATCGTTCTGTCTGCTTAAGCCATTCTTGTAACTTATCAGTATTTAATTCGATAACCGCATATGGTTTGTAATTGTTGATAAATTGCTCGTAGGAAATATACTGGCTCTTTTCCGTAAACATCGGATCCTGAAAATGCCATTTATAAGTCGGTGTAATTTCTAAAAAAATTTTATTTTTTTTTTCATAAAGCCAGACGGCAATACCATAAGAACTCCACATGAAATAACGTTGACCTATCCATTCTGGTATACTTGCATAGCTCGATGCCTTCTTATGATTATCAAGATACTCATTCCATTCATATCCCAGATCATTTTTTAGCAATATATCCAACGTAATTTGATGAGCTAACGCTTGCATTAAGCCGTCATGCAATGTCTCAACAAGTTCCATTATGTCATGCGAGTAAATTACAATATCACAAACATTATCGTTCACGTACCTGGCTTCTATAAAATCGTGACGAAATATATCAATTAAGGAACAGGGTAAACATAAGATGATTCTTTCGTACTGATTGATAACAAAATAAAATCTATCTTCTTGCATATAATCCTTTATTAACACTAGAGTGGCCATTTAATGTTACCTCGCGGATCAGACCACCCACGTTTTTGCATAGCACTTTTTACCTCGTCTCGAGCTGCCTGCCAGGTTAACGAGTACCCATGCCACACAGGAACTATATGTCCCGATATTTTCATGGTGCCAGTAGGTTTGAATTCCACTATTTCCATACAGCCCAACCCCACTCTTCGCCGTATTTCTCCTGAGTTTGATGGTATTCCAAGTGAAAGATCTAATGCCAATTGACCATTACCAGGAGCAGGGCTTTTCCCTCCCTTTCCATTTCCTTTACTGTTAAAATGGTGATAGCCTGCGTCAAGGTATAATCCATGTGGATGTGGCCTTCTGCATCCCACGTGAAATGGACATTTATAGCCATCGTTGTCATCTTCACCAGTGTAAACACTTACTTCAGTATTTTCTTTTTCTTTAGACCTATCTTTTATTTTGTGACTCAGCTTATTGCTCGCATACTGCACCACCGTCTGTGTAACGGAGTCAGCAATGATAGTCTTGAGAGCTTTTTCCAAACTATTTTCTGTATTAATCGATTGGCAAATAGTTGGTGAACCCAACGTCACTGGTAATACCATACCAGATGCCTGCGATTGTGCGCCAAACCGCAACACACCAGTCGTTTGGCCAGAAAAATCGTTAAGAAACACACAATCTTGCTGTCCCTGCTGCGCATTGGGAGTGGATACTGGGTCCATTTTCCAGAATTCTTGTTCTTCTCTTCGATTGTTTAACCAACTAACCAGGCCGTTCAATCCAAGCGTTAACGCACCTATACCAAGCGTAATTCCCGCCAATTCTACAGCACCTGATCCGAATGCAATACTTATCCCAACCGCAACAGCGGGAACAAAATTATGTGCTACGATACCCTGCCTTGAAACCAGAAAGTTGTGATACTCTTTTACCGTAAGATCATATAACTGAATTGGGCGAGGTATTTTGAGTACATATTTTACTAGAATAGCTTCACCTGTTCTTCCCAAAAGACAATCACCAGGCTGCAAGTAGCCCGCAATTTTCCATCTTTTGTGATCAGCAAGATAAAACTTCTGATTGTGCGCTGTGATAATGTGAGCGTTATCTAGTATTACACATACACAATCGTGTACTTGATGTGATTGTATAGCGATAATTTCTTGGGTTCTATAACCATCGACTCCATCATGGCACAGCACCGTATCACCAACACGTATATCTTTGATGGCAATATGTCCGCTTGTTGGCAGTATAACTGACGTGTGTGCAGCAAAACCGCCATGGGCAATAGTTTGCAAAAGAAAACTGAGAATAATAATGACATACATACGCTTCCCTTTTTGATTGTCTGATTACTTAAATGCGAGGGTAAGCATATATCAAGTGCTATAAAAAGCAAAAATTATGAGCACCCCAAAAAGTAATTAATTTTGATACCCGCCATGCGGCGAGTATGACGTCGGGAACGAAAGTTTTTGAAAAACTGTGTAAGCTTTTTTAGCAACTGTATAAAATGTCAAAAATCTTCATTTATTGAGAGTTATAGCATCAATCACTTATACCAATCACTTATACCAATCACTTATTTTAAAATCTATCGGCTACTCATGTTTTCAGGTTCTCTATTTTCTTTATAGGTACCCAAAGCCAATTCAAGCGCTTTGATGCTAACGCCAATTGAGCCGCATCGACAGATATTGCGGGATCCGGCTAAAAAAAGCAGCTCGATACATTATTAAGTCTTCAACAAAAGCATTACGACCATCAATTGCACTATCCGGCCCCGTTCAATAAATATTTGAGTGCGTCGTAGCATAGCTTATCTGCAACTACTCTCACCCACTGTTCATAAAGATAGTGATACAAAGTAAAAAAACCGTATTTTCCTCAGTATTATTCTTCACGTCTCTCCCAATTTACTTTTCAAAAAATTGATTTTTGACGTATAATTAATAGTTGTATAGTACAAAATAAACGCCAACAACGCTGCGATCACCATGATATTTTCTCCTCCTTCTTGGCTTGAAATAAGCACCAGCGCATTCGACCACAATATCTCACAATATAAACGCATAATTGGACCCTCAAATATTCTTGCTCCTGTAATCAAAAGCAATGCTTACGGCCATGGCTTAATTGAGATAGGACGATTATGCGAATTAAATAATAATATTGGTTGGCTATGCGTAGTTAAGTTATCTGAAGCCACCACACTTCGAGCTAATGGGATAACAAAGCCAATATTAATGCTTGGCTTCGTAGACAAAGACCCTGCTCAAACAGTAAACATGAATATCGAATATGCATGTTCTGATTTTGAACAAGCTTCGTACTTCAGTAGCATAGGTCAACAGACATCTTCCTATATTAACTTGCATATTAAGGTGGACACAGGACTTGCGCGATTTGGCACATATCCAGATCAAGTGATAGTACTTATTAAAAAAATTCAGTCACTACCATATATAAAAATAAATGGAATTTGGAGCCATTTTGCAGAATCCCACAATCCCGATCAAGCATATACACGTTTGCAATTGCAACACTTCAATAATCTGTTACATGACCTGAAGAAAAGCGATATTAGTATCCCATACAAGCATATGAGTAACTCTGCAGCCATTACCAACTACGATTTACAACACTGCAATCTGTTTAGAGTAGGACTTGGTATTTATGGATATTGGCCTTCAGAATTTACACAAAATAATACACAATTACAGTATCCAGATTTTACTTTGAAACCAGTTGCTACATGGAAAACGCGCATTTTACATATCAAATCAGTGCCCGCAGGACACAGCATTGGCTATGATCGAACGGTCATTGCTCAGGAAAACAAAACTATAGCATTATTACCCGTTGGCTATGAAAATGGCTATAGCTCTTTTTTATCAAACAAAGGTTTTGTTGGAATAGCCGGTGATTGCGCTCCAACACTTGGACGAGTTGCCATGAATATAATTACCATAGATATCACACACATTAAAGATGCCTATATTGGACAAGAAGTAACACTTTTAGGCAACCATCACAGATATAATGCAGAGGCATTGGCCGATGCTACACAAATAAACAACCCTCGCTTTATCACAACCAATATTAAGGCAGATACTCCAAAAGTTATAGTCGACTGAGCCGTGCTATCAATTACTGCTTATTAGTATTACTTCTTTGCTGCTCTCAATAAAAATTGTAATGTTCTGCATGTTTGTTGAGCAAAAGAAGGATTCAGTAAGTTATAAAGTGCTCTATTGTATCCTGACTCTGTAAATGTTAAGATCGTTTTTGACCTAGTGTTGGTAGCTGCTCGGTAAGGAACAAAAATATCAGTAGCCCCTATCGACACAACCCTTTTATGCACCATTTTTTTTAATAACTTGCAAGAATGAGTATCTTGACCATTGATTTCGTGCAAAAAGCGATAACTGATAGCACTTGATTTCATTTTTTCTATGTCAATATATCGAAGCAAGTGGGATAAAGTGTTATTTCCTGACTTATCACACTCATCAATATAGGCACCTGCATCAAGTAACTTTTTTATGATTTTGATTCTATTTGAGTCTGAACTACCACCACCATAACCAGCAGCAAGTAAAAGAGCCGTTTCTCCAAATCTATTTTGCATATGGACATTTGCTCTTAACTCTAATAGCTCCTCAACCACATGCCCGTGCCCCGAGCGAGCAGCCAACATTAATGCACTAAATCCTGCCTCATTTACTGTATTAACGTCGCAACCTTTACCTGCAGAATCTATCACACAGTCTACAACCGTATTAGCATCTCCCTTTTCTGCTGCATCAAGTAATAGCTTATTGATGTGATCAGCATCTGCTTGCATAATAGACACACAGCATATGACTAAAATAACAGATGTCTTCATTATCGACATAGTCTCACTCCTTTATTGACTCGTTCTCAAATAACTAAGTTAATAGCAATAGTATATTACACTAGTCCATGCTTATAGCAAATCAAAAATACACGGCTATTCTATTTTTTCACTACTTTCTTATAAATCTTAGTAAATGCAATAACCGCACCGTTGGCATTGGCACATTTAACCGAGAATAAGACACAACGGTACGTACATTTGTATTTGTATCAGTGGAGATTCCTCCAGAAAAAATACCGGAAGATTTGGAAAAAAAGTACCATTTATATAACCGTTTTTTCAAAAACTGAGAATTATTTATATACTCAGCCTCACTGGGATCCCCCCATGCACTTTCAGTTACTTCATGGTCCTGGATATCGACAGGAGTGTAAGGAGTATTCCCCTCATTGTCACGTACATCAACGCATGCACCCTCCCTAATCAATTTTTTTACTATCTCAATCCTGCCCAGGTCTCCTTGTTTATCGTGCTCGATAACCAATAGGAGAGCGGTTTGTCCTAATTCATTCGCTATATGAACACTCGCTTTTTTTTTCAATAATTCTTCTACAATCTGCACTTGCCCTGCACGACAAGCCAACATTAATGGACTGAACCCTGTCTCGTTTACTGCGTTAATATCGCAACGATCAGTGCTGACAAGATCTCTAACACCTTGATCATCACCGACCTCGGCTGCATGTAATAATTGACCGTTATAGATATTACCGAAGGACCGACTTGCTATGATACCCAATAATCCTACAAACACAAATACTTTAGCTAACTGTATAACCCCCGCCCCCCCTTAATATCTTACAGCCACGTCCTACCTCAGTCAAAATAGCATTATGTAGTATTTTATTTTCAAGGGATATGCAGCATTTGATAGCCCTCTACCTCTATACTTAACGCTTCTTTTGAAGACCCATCTTTAATCTATCGAGATCTACCTTGGTACGACATGTAGGACATGTTTTTGCTTTTATTGCGCCGAAAAATAACTGATGCGCACAGGTTTTGCATATATCATGACCACATGGACGCAAAATAATACGCTGAACACCAGGATTATTGTCTTTGGCGAAATCTTCAAGACACACACAGCATGATTCTGACTCATAGTGCGGCCCCTGTATTTCTTGTTGTTGCGCTGGTACTACAGCAGATGTCGTTTGCTGTGGAGTAGGAGCTTTACTCCATTGTAGCCACAAATCAACAACTTGTAATGCAACATTAAACCATTGCGCAATCATAGCACTCTGTTGTGCCTTCACTAATTCTTTTTGATGATGTAATTCTCTAAACTTGCCCAATTGAAATGAATAATCCTTATGAGCACGAATATATCTAATTGCTCTATTCATATTTTCAATAGCAGCGTACATAACTTGTTTAACACGTTCAGCACGCACCGCATATATAGAATCTTCTTGCTGCGAATCCTGCGCCATCTCTATTGCCTGCAGTGATGCATCCCTATGCGACATAAGATCATTACATGCTTCAATAAGGGGCCATTCTTGAGATACATACAAACCAAATACTTCCTGCAGTAAATCATCGTCTGTATCAAAAGATTCTCGGGCAAATAAATAGTGTCTGACAGCACGCATTGTATGTTCTGCCGCCTCTATTTTTCCACAAGCAGTAAATTTATAGAGAAACCGATGTGTTGTTAGGCCCGAAGCAATACCCACCAAGGGAGACATCAACAAAGCGAATATTCTGTTTTTTTTTGCAATCATTCCATATATTAAACGAGCAGGTAATAATCCAAACGCGGCAGCGCAAGTGTGTACCATTGCTGAAGATATTGCTTGCAATCCCATCGTCAGTGAAAACAGAATACCCATAAATAAGACTTGTCTATTTATTTTCATATAATTACTACCCTCCGATATGAAAAATAGTTAAATAGATTCTCTTAAAATTTCACCTACCGTTTAAGATCAAGCTGTAGTCTCTCACGATCTACTGAAGCTCGACATTGGGGACATGTTGTCGCTTTTGTTGAACCGAAAAACAGTTGCTGCGCACAATTTTTGCATATATCATGCCCACATCTTCGTAAAAATACACGCTTAACGGTTGTCCCATTTGTTTCGTCAAAATTCTCAAGACACACACAGCATGATTCTGACTTATAACACGGCTCTGCTGCCACCTCTTTCTGCACTACCGCCTGCTGCGGCTTCTGTGTAGTGACAGTTTCTTGCTGAGCTTTGGCGTTTATCGCAATTTTTTGTTGCGCCAATAGCTGCTGATATTTAATACGCATTTCTTCTTGGCGTCTCTTGTCTTCTTCAATTTGCGCTGCCGCCTGCTGTGCTTGCTTTTGTGCAATTGCCTGAGCTTTGGCGCTCATCATCTGATCTTCCACCATTTTTTGTTGCGCTTGTAATTGTTCAAGTTTAATCTTCATTTCGGCCTCTGCAATTTTTTGCTGCGCCGCTGTCTGCTGTACTTGCTGTTGCACAATGGCGGCCAGCTCGTGGGCCTCTGCAATTTTTTGCTGAGCCAATCTCTCTTGATATTTAATACGCATTTCTTCCTGGCGCCTCTTATCCTCTTCAAGCTGCGCCGCCGCCTGTTGTGTTTGCTGTTGTACAACGGCAGCCACTTCCTGAGCCTTGGCACTTGCCATCTGCGCCTGGGTCTCTTGCCATCTAACACGTATTTCTTCTTGATGCCTCCTATCCTCTTCAAACTGACTCAACTGATCCTCATACTTAGGGCTAGATTTAATTATTTTAAGAGCGACGGCAATATTTTTGAAAAAACTATTAGCTTGCCTATTCACTAAGTCCGCTCTTTCAACAAAAACTCTATCTTCTCGAGCAGCTTTATTTGCCCAATCACATGCCCAAGACAATCTATCCCTGCATGAAACAAGATCATCGAATGCAGAGACTAAAGGCCACCTTTCTTCTACGTAGATATTTTCTACAGTGTCTAGAACTACCCGCTTATCATCACCCGCCCACTGCCGGCAGACCAGCGAATATGCAGCGACTTCGCTCAACTCATATTCAGCACTTTCTATATGGCTTATAGGAGTATAACGGTCAAGAATAGTTTTACCCAAAAAGAATCCCATTCCAAAGAGAGGAAACGAAATAATTTGTAATTTTCTAGGAAACAGCAAAGTCGGTGATGCTATTAATATGCCAGTCACTACCGAGCCTAATCGGGCACTATTTTGAGATATAGAGTAAACAATAGAACTAAATAACAAACATGCAAATATACTGCACCTAATATAGCGGGCGCTCTGTAATAACATCAACGTACTGCTCCCAAAACATAAAAAATATTTGTATCCACAAAATTCCCAACCAACAAACCAATACCCCCAATAGTAACTAAATAGTTTCTCTTAAAATTTCACCCACCGTTTTCCCCACCGATTGGGCAATACCAGTGTCCACAAAATTATTAACTATCCAATGCGCGTTTTGATCAGATTTTCCTGCTTTTTTGCCACTTTTGGTATTAGCAATTTGTTTTTGTGCAGCCGCAATATCTTGCTGTGCCCTAGCATTTATCATTTGAGCATCTGCGATTTTTTGTTGTACGCTAACTTGCTGGCATTGAATACGCATTTTTTCTTGATGCCGTCTATCTTGTTCAAATTGACCTAACTGGTCCAGATATTCAGTGCTTGTTTTAATTGTTTTAAGGGCAGTGGTAATATTGTCTGCGTAAATGTCTGCTTTCTTATTCAATGCTGCTGCACGCTTGGCGAACGTGTGATCTTCTCGAACAACTTTGTTAGTAAGCTCGTGTACTCTAAATGAGATATTAATGTAACTAGTAAGATCGTTAAATGCCGCAATTAAAGGCCACTTACGAGTTATATAAATATTATCTACAGCATCTAAAATCCCACGCTCACTTACCCATTGACGATTCACCAAACCATGCGACGCAATCACATTGAGCTGACGCTCGGCATTCTCCATCCGTCCAATAGGGGTAAACTGATATAGCAACATATAACCCACCGCGACTCCCACTGCGAATAAGGGTAATGATAAAAACTTGCATTCTCCGGGTAAGGCCAAAGCTGGTGCACCCACTAACGTGCCGGTGACAATTGAGCCGCAGTATGCAGTGCCTTGAGAAATAGGATTTGTAACTAAGCTCGATAGTAAAAAACATACCAAAATAGAATACTTAAATTGATAAATTTTGGTTAACTGCATTGCAAATCCTCCAAAAACACTGATAACATTGTATTTATCAGTGTAACACAGAATTTTCTATTTACGAGATGTGTAAATAATCAGCTTCTCTTGCAATCAGACCTTCTTTAATCAACTGTTCTACTATGCGCTTTACACGCGATAAATCTTCACCTGTAAACGCTGTAATTAAATGTTCCTGTGATACCAACTCGTCTTTAATAAGTAATCGCACTATAGCCCCTCGTATCTGCCTATCTGAACCCTCAAAACGACTTTGCTTCGTGTAATGGCTACTACGTCTACTTGGATTTGGTACCAGTTTTTTCAGAAAAACTCCGTAATCCATAAGAGCATAATACCATTCTCTGGGATTAGCATGATCTAAAGTAGCCGCCACAATAGGTAATAAGTCTTTATCGCTAATCGCAGTGATATTATCCTGAAAAAAGTGATGGATAAAAACAGTTCTAATATTCGTTTCTATAAAAACCGTAGGTTTGTTAAATGCAAACGCACAGATAGAAGATGCCGTTGCATGTCCCAAGCCGGGAAAAGTAATCAAAATATCAGGCGAATCCGGTAGTATTCCATCATATTCGCTCATAACTTTTTGAGCTATTTGATGCAAAAATTTTCCGCGACGATTATATCCAAGTCCCTGCCATGCTTCTAAAACACTAATTAAAGGGCTCTGCGCAAGTTCATAGAAATTTGAAAATTTTTTGGCAAAATCTTTAAATTTTTGCTCAACACGATAAGTCTGCGTTTGTTGCAACATAATCTCTGAAACAACAATAGCGTACGGGTCTTGCGCATTGCGCCATGCAAATTGACGCTTATTTTTACGATAAAAATCCCAAATCAGCGTTTTAAATATATCAATGCTATATAGATCTATGTACATTTCTAATTTGTTATTGTTTGCAAGGCACGCTGTTGCAGATCATAAGCTTGCGGAGTATGCAATTGATCATAATCACAAACGGGATTCAAAGACTCAGGGTTACGAGTAAGGGCCCATGTCTTTGCCGCCAATATTTTTTTCACTCGTATATCTATTTCCTGCTCTGATATTTTACCATTTTCTACCGCCTTTTTTATAAGAAGTATTGCTTCAGGTACATCAAGAGGACACAGCAAAATATCGTTCCCAGCCAACAATGCACGTAGCTCTATATCACCAGGTTTATAGCCATTGGTCACACCCCTCATATCCAAGGCATCAGTAATCACAAGTCCCTCAAAACCCAGCTCCTTTTTTAGTAAATTTGTAATAATATTATAAGAAAGACTGCTGGGTAGAGAACTATCAGATTCCAATGCCGGTATCGCCAGATGAGCGGTCATAACGGCGGGAACACCTCTCCTGATTAACTCGACAAAGGGATATAATTCTATCGAACGTAATCTATCTTTATCATGCGCAATAAGTGGTAGTGTAATATGAGAATCGGCTTCTGTGTCTCCGTGCCCGGGAAAGTGTTTCGCACATGACAAAATCCCCGCATCGTTCAAACCTAGCATGAACGCGATGCCCTTATCTGCAACTGTTACAGGATTGTCGCCGAAGGAACGCGAGCCTATGACAGGATTATTGGGATTATTATTAACATCTATAACCGGTGCAAAATTCATATGAACGCCAATTAACGCAAGTTGACGGCCAATTTCACCGGCAATACAACGAACGACAGCGCTATCTGCATTTCCCAAAATATTGTTACGAGGAAATGACATGGTATTCGCTAATCTCATACCCAAACCCCACTCAGCATCAAGACAAACCAGCAATGGCACCTTGCTCATTCGCTGAAATGATCGAATCCAATCTCTGGTTATTTCGAAAGTATTTTTACCAAGAAATATAATTCCACCAACGCCGTATTTCAATATCAACTCCATAACTTCGTCAATATTGATCGGATCATTTGCCTTCTCAAATGTCTTATCAGATCGCACTGCCACAACCATTAGCTGGGCTATTTTTTGCTCTAGGCTAAGAGACGCCAAGATTTTTTCAATCCATACTGAATCATAGTCAGTAGTATCAGTATCTGCTTTCGCTGCGCTAAAAAACACTATAAAGAAAAAGGCACAAATTTGTATGTGTCTGTTCATACTACCTCTCGTTTATTTTTCAATCTCGGGCTTCACCAGCTTTTTTAAATCGGCAACGCGACCGACGCGCAATATCAACAGCCCGTTTCTCTTCAGCACGCGATGCACTGCTTCTTTGACTTCTTCCAGCGTAATCTTCTCTAATTGCTCTGCTCGCTTATCAAAAAAATCAGAAGAGAAATTGTATCTATTCACAAATAAAAATGCTTCAGCCATACGTTCTGTCGAAGTAAAATTATTAACCAGTGAGTTAATGACCGCATTCTTTGCTTCGGCAAACTCTTGTGGTGTTATACTGTCAACTGCGGTTTCCATAGTTTGTTTTATGGCCTGTTCTGCTTCTGCTAGACGATCGAGCGAAACGATAGTTCTTACGATCATCATTCCAGGCTGCTCATCCGCCCCCACTACGAAAGATCCGTTGATTGTATAAAACAAACCTGATTGTTCGCGAAGATCAAACAACCGCGAGTTCATAGATCCAAGAACGCCGCCTCCGAAAATTTGATCAAAAAGCAATAACTTATCAAAGTCATCATGCTTTCTATCGACTGATAATCCAGCCAAGTACAATAACACTTGATCTCTATTGATGGGATAATTTACTTCATTTTCAACGGTACAAGATAAGGGTGGAAAAGATAGCGCCTCAACAGACTTCCCTCCACATTTACCCAGCCTTTGTTCACATTCATGCACCACATCGTATCCGCGTAAATCTCCCACGATAACAACGCGCATCCCACATGGAGAAATATATTTATTATAAAAATTAACAAGATCTTTTCGAGTAATAGCATCGATGGATTCAATCGTGCCCAATAGATTTTTGCTATACGGATGGCCTTTATATATTTGTTGCTTAACAAGCAATCCACCAAACGAAGTTGGTTCATCCCAAAAAGATTTTATCTGTGAACGAAGCTGATCGCGTACTTTTTCAATTTCTTTTTTATCGAATGTTGCCTTAGTTAAAATTTCATTTAATATATCTAAACCAAATGGTAAGTCTTCACTTAATAGCGTGATAAAAATCTTGCCTGGTATTACTGAAACACTCATGCCTTTTGATTCTACCGCATGTGCAAATTCTTCAGCTGTATAATGCTCTGTCCCTTCGGTCATCATGCTTGCTACAAAATTATATAATCCTGGCAATTCAACGCTGTCATAACAAGAAAGAGCTGATAATGAGGCTACAATGCTCACTTTTTGAGTATTTTCAACGTTGTGGTATAAAACCTTCATCCCATTAGATAATGTAGAACTTTGTGCTTTGGGAAAATTAAATACATTTCGTTGACCTGGTTTAACGGTTTTGGCATAACATGGCGGCTCCACTGGTGTCGTACGGCTATGCGACGATAATATAAACTCATCTGTCTTGTCCGATTCCTGTTGCAAGATTTCCCATTCTTTTCGCTCCGCTGCGGGCAATGGAAGTATGACGCCTTTGTGCATTACAGTCGGACGCATATAGCGATTAATCAACTCATGCACTTCTTTTTTTAATTGATCAAGCGGAAAATTGAGATAGTTGAATATGTAGTTTGGATCACCCGTAGCCAAAAAATATTTTGCTATCTCATATGCTTGGGATTCATTGCTCTCTAATAAGGAACAAAGTTCAATCTTACTCTGTTTAACAGCCCTTGCCAGTTCTTCGTCCGTTATTCCCTCTTCAGCCAATAGTAAAAGCTCTTCTTTTATTGCCTTTTCTATTGCATTGATACTCTGAATATCTTTAGGTTCAACAACGATAAAAAACAAACCATGATCGAATAATTCAACCGGAGAACAGCCAACAGAGGTTGCCAATTGCAAATCTTCCACAAGTTTTTTGTATAAACGAGAACTATTCCCTTCTCCCAAAGCCAACTTAATGAGAGAAATAATGTGATCTTTTTTTGCTCGTGATCCACTAACCACAAAGGAATACATAAGGCGCGGTTGCTGAATATCTCTGTATAGAGTCACCGCCTTCGACGATATGTCACGATTATGATAAAATTCTTCTTTCGCATAAGATAAATCAGGTTTTATGTTATCAAAATGTTCGACTGCCTGCTCATACACTTCTTGCGGATCAACATCACCCACGACGGCCAGAACAGCATTATTAGGCTTGTAATGCTTTTTATAAAATGCGCTTAAATTTTTAGCCTTGACACTCCACAGATCTTGCTTATATCCAATAATAGGATGATGATACGGATGATCTGAGAAAATGAATCCTATCTGTTCTTCCATCAAACTGCTCAGATATTTATCCCGATACATTTTTAATTCCTGTACTACAGCCTTCATCTCTGAACTCAACATGTCTTCTTTGAAAGCACAATTTTCCATGCAGTCTGCCATAATAGGAAATACTTGTTTCCAGTTATGAGATGGCATATTAAATAAGTATCCAGTATAATCATATGAAGTGAATGCATTCATGTTACCAGAAAGCATATGTACTACCGTGTTAATATCGGATTCAGATAATTTTTTTGTCCCTTTAAAAATCATGTGTTCTATGAGGTGAGCAATTCCTCGCTCACCGTCATGTTCATCTTTAGATCCAACATAGTACCATAATTGTACAGAAACCATGGGCGCTGTGTGTGTTGGACGAACCAAAAGCGTTAGTCCATTAGGCAGCCTAAAAACAGCTACTTGATCCCGACCCATGCCTAAAGAAGGGACACTTCCTTCGATAGTTTTTGCAACAGGATCCTGTCCAGCAGAGCTCTTATCATATTGTAGATTCATACCTGTTTCCCCATATATAGTTTTTGTTTGATACTCATATCTGACAATCTGACTTTCTTCTGAGGTCACACTGCGCATAAACAATAAAACCAGAAAAAAACAAAAAAATAATTTTTTTTTCACAATACTCTCCTGTACATTGTTCTACGACACCACATAACCCCACCTATCACAATGTTCATTATCGATACAATGTACAAACTATTCGTAAAAAAGCAACCGTACATTTAAAAATTACCAGTTAAAAATAATTATATTTATTATGAAAATATATCATTATATAATATAATTAATACTGACAATCAGTGATCTCTTTCTCAATTACGTTGTTAAAATGCACATGAATTCCTATTTTCTCCCGCTTAACGTCCACATTGTATTTTTTATTACACTGTTTTTTATTATTGGCATTATATATGCAGCTTATGCAGCGCCCCTGCTACCTCTTTGCATTACAATTGTTGCACTAGGAATCAAGATGATTGTCCAATTACATAAAAAGCAGACACTGAGTCTAACTTATTTGCTACTAACAATCAGTATCATAGCGGGATACATCAGATACAATCAACAATGCGCCCCCTTCCATAACTTTTATTCTCAATCTACGAAAATCACATGTGATGTACAAGGCATCATAACGGACATTCTACCCATAGAGCATCCGCGAGCCAATGAGCGTATAACTCTTCTCATTAACCGCATACGCATCACCGAAAACTCTTGGATACCAGCTCGTCTATATATACATTTATATGTCAAATTTCCAACTTCCTATCTAATCTCAGATACCGTCCAATTTAATAGCATTGTTATCAAAAAACCGACTAGCCAATCATTCTCTGTATACCTCATAAAAGAAGGTATTACAGCAAGTATTTTTTATTCAGGACATAATCACCAGTTACTACAGCGACCCTCATGGTGTATATGGCGATGGATCTATAACAGCAGACAGAATATTTTTCAACGCATACGCCGCAAAATGACATCCAAAATTTTCGCTCTTTTTAGCTCATTATTTCTCGGCAATCGTTCCTTAAATAAACAACTAACAGAAAAAACAGCTGATCAATTTAGACAGTGGGGTATTTCACACTATCTTGCGCGATCCGGACTACACCTTACTCTATTTTCATTTATTTGGCGCATCGCATTGCGCACGATTCCTATAAATTTTCGATTTAAGCAAGGTTTAATATTTCTTTTAATACTGACCTATAGCCTATTGAGTTGGGCCTCGGTATCATTTGTACGAGCACTGCACTCTTTCTACTTATACATTCTATGCAACCTATTGTATCTCCGTCCCCATTTTCTACATAATCTTACCCTCATTACTCTCCTCATTCTGTATATGAACCCCTTGCAACTTTTTTTTCTAGATTTTCAACTAAGCTTTGCTCTTACTTTTGGTCTTGCCTGGATAAACCATCTGTATAGACCTAATTAACCCGACTATTTAATCATTGCTTACATTCGATTAAATCGAGTAGGATAACTTCGATATACTCTACTAGGGTAATATACATATGTGAGGCACTAGGAGCTAAAAACAAGGGGTTTTTATATGAAAAAAAATATACTAAATGGCAAAAGCAAATGGACATACGCTTTACTATCCATGCTCTTTTCTTTTTCATCACACTCAGAGCTAACGCTTAATACACAAAAGACTTCTTCCGATTTATTTACTGCAGATGATATTATCAACGAGATTATTTATTTCGAAAAAGAAAACTTCCTGACAGTTTCTCCTCACTTACCTACGCGCGGATCAAGGCATAAAAAAAAACCCTGGACTTTTGTAATCTATATGGCAGCCGATAACAATCTCCGCAACTTTGCTGCGCGTAATATCAAACAATTAACAGAAATAGGATCAAACCAATATGTTAACATTCTCGTACAACTTGATATAAAGATTAGTGGTAATATCAAAGTGACACGGCGATATTACATTGAAAAAGACCAAGTGATGCACGTTAATGCCAATGACCCTCTTACTCAATCCATGGATAGTGGCGACCCGGAAACACTGATTTCATGCTGCAAATGGGCCTTTGGAAATTATCCCTCCGATGACAAGGCCCTAATTTTATGGAATCATGGAACAGGGTGTCTGGACCCTTTGCGTGGCCGAATATTTAATCCGCTAGACCTATTTCAGTACAATCCTACAACACATAAACTTGAAATCGACAGAGCCATTGGTTTTATGGATCGTATAGACGGCCAGACAATCCAAAGGGGGCTTTGTTGGAGCGATACAACAGGAAATTATCTCACAAACCAAAAATTTGAATATGCATTAAAAACTATTTATGAGTCAGTTCTAGAAAAGCAAAAACTCAGTCTCATTGGGTTTGATGCATGCCTTATGATGATGACGGAGGTAGCAGATCTGGTGCGACCCTACGCCGACATATTATGTGGCTCAGCAGAGGTGGAATGGGCCCCGGGATGGGAGTATTCAAGGGTGCTTGCTCCCTTTACAAAACAAACCGTTACCAAACAGGAATTAGCACAAAATATCGTAGCCGCATATGCCCAATATTACAGCCCAATCACTAATGACTTCACGCAATCAGCAGTGGATCTTTCTGCTCTAGAACCATTAGAAAAAACAATCGACCAGATAGCATTACTACTGTGTGAAGCATTAAAGAGCCAGGTGGGCAACACTGTCAAAAAGGCTCTATGGCTTAGTCACAACAAGAATTATTGCACATCATTTGACGAACCAAGCTTCAAAGACCTACACCACCTACTAACCAATTTACATAACAATATGACTCTATTTCAACTTACCAACAGAGAACAAGAGAGAGTTCTTAAATCGGAATTACGAATACTTATAGAGGAAGCAAAAAGGCATTTGGAAAAAGCAGTTCTTTTTAACAAAGTTGGAAAAAATCTTGGTAAGGCAAAGGGACTTTCCATCTATTTTCCAGACCGAACTATTCACCCCTCTTATGCATTAACTAATTTCGCAAAAACAAATGCCTGGTATACTTTTTTACAGGAATACCTTACTACAGCATAAATAAAGAAATCGCAAATGAACCTTAAGATAACTAAACAAATTCTTTTAAATCAACTATATACTCCATACAGAAACTGCATGCAATGTCCACTCGGAGCTCAAGGGAGAAAACAGGTGGTATTTGGAGCCGGCAATCCCGATGCGGATCTCTTTTTCATAGGAGAAGCACCAGGAGCAACGGAAGATACATATGGATTACCATTTATTGGCAAATCCGGACAATTACTTAATAAAGTTTTACAGCTAGCTGACATTAAAAGAGAAGATGTATTTATCAGCAGCATTATTAAGTGCCGCCCCCCCGGCAATAGAAAACCTTTTCCCAACGAGATTGCAACATGCAAGAATTTGCTATTAGATCACCAAATAAAAATCGTTAACCCGAAAGTGATCTGTACTCTGGGATCAACAGCAATCGAAGGTATTTTGGAGAAATCGGTGAAAATATCTCAATTAAGAGGACAGCGTATTATACATAATAATATCATTCTTATTCCCACATTTCATCCAGCATATATTCTCCGCAACCCACAGCCATTACAGCTATTTATAAAAGATATCAGTTTAGCAGCTCACCTAACCAAAACAGACACATATATGCAATAATCTTCTGCAAAGCACCTGTGACATAATCGTATCTCAGGTATGCAATTTCTTGTTGGATAACTGTTGGATAACTGTTGGATAACTGTTGGATAACTGTTGGAATAAACGACAACTAATTATCTCTAAAGCCTCTGCCATTCCTTTTTTTAAAGGCCACTTATTCTCTAAAGACCCATCTAAAGAGAGCTTTGGAAAATAAAAATAAAATTATCCAACAGTTATCCAACAATTATCCAACACTGCATTGTTGGCCGAGAACAACCTTCTAATCGCTCTTTTGCCTATAAAAAGCGGTCGTTTCTCCACCAAAAAACGGTCCACCTACTATTAGTATATTAATATATTAATATAATATATTATAATAGTAGTGACGCGCTAAATAGTTTTCAGGCTACGGCTACGCGTGCTAGCTAAGTAGAAACCGCATTCAAAAAGGCGAAATTTGCTAAGTAAACAAATTTATATTATCATACAGGGGTATAAGAATTTTTAGTCCCTCCTTTTGTATCATTATACTCAGTGTTTTAAAACACCACTGGGTGACGCGTTTTTAGATAAGGGCCGATGTGAATCTTTTTAACGTAATAGAAGAACTTGTTGAAGACCGAGGCTTGGATAGGGAGGTTCTCAGCAGTATTGTTTGCGACGGGATGCTTGCAGCGTATCAGCGAAAATATCCTGAGCTTCAATTGCAAGCAAAATATGATAAGAAAACGGGCGAGATCGTCATCATGGTATCGAAGGTCGTGGTTGCATCAGCAGCAGATGTACTTGATGATCACAGTCAAATAAGCCTAAAAAAGGCCCGTTTTTTAAATAAAGAAGTTCAAGTTGGGGATTTTTTGGTGCTTCCGTTTGAGGGCACCGTTGGAAGAGTTGAAATATTAAGAGCGCGTCAGGTGATAGCGGGCAGCATTCGTCAGGTTGAAGCGGAAGCTGTCTACAGGTTATTCAAGCCCAGAGAGGGGCAAGTGATTGTTGGCACGATACACAAGTGTGAGCGCAAGGGCGTGGTAGTAAAGCTTGATGGGCATATGGCATTTTTACCTCACTCTCTTACCATTCCAGGAGACAAGTGCATTGTAGGGTTTTCCATTAGGGCCCTGTTAAAAGAAGTCTTGCCTGAACCAAAAAACGATACTCAATTAATTTTGGATCGTGTTTCAGAGACTTTTTTGTATCAACTGCTTGAGTCGGAAATTCCTGAGCTTTTTGAAAGATTAATCGAAATAAAAAAGGTCGTTCGTATCGCCGGATATAAATCAAAAATTATAGTTTTCTCGCATGATTTTAATATCGACCCTGTTGGTACCTGCGTAGGTGTAAACGGTAGTCGAATCAAGCCAATCTTGAAAGAACTTGGTAGCGAAAAAATTGATATTATTGCCTGGAACGACACTCCGGAAGTAATGGTAAAGAATGCTTTAAAGCCGGCGGAGGTAAATCGTGTCGAAATTACGCCTGAAAATATAGCACAAGTCTGGGTGGATGAAAGTCAGCGCTCGCTAGCCATCGGGAAGATGGGGCAGAATATTTCGCTGGCTTCACGGTTGGTGGGAATGGAAATAAGGCTTATGCAGTCGGATTCTGGACTATCGAATACGAGTGCTAGTAGCAAAAAAGAAGAGTGAGCTATTGTGGCTAATGGGTAACAGAATAGATGTTACGGTGGCATTTTTAAAAAGTATCGTCAGTCTTGCAAGGTAGATTTACAAGTATGCGTGTATACGAATTTTCAAAGCAATACAATATTCCTTCTAAAGATATCATCAGTGCGCTGCAATCAGAGGGTATTGATATCAAAAGCCATATGTCAGCAATAGATGAACAGGCGATGGTTTTTTTGAAAAAAAAATTTAAATCTAATTTTGAAGTACAAAAAAAGGACAATGAAGAGGTGACGAATATTAAAGCCATGCCAGAGCGCTTACCAGTCAAGTCGCAAGATATATCCAAAGTAGCGAATATTGCAGCAAATGAAATTGATATGGCGCTGAAAAAAGATACGCCAGTTTCGGTTGTTGCTAAAGAGATGACTATTGCTGATTTTGCACGCGAAACCGGTATCGTTGTGCACGATATTATTCTAACTTTATTGCGTATGGGAATTGTGGCATCAAAAAATAAGATGGTATCACAGCACACGATAGGGTTGTTGGCAAAGCATTATGGCATCGAAATAAAAAGCTCTTCATTAAGCAAGGAGCCTGAAAAAAAAGGCGAAGCTCCACAAGGAGATCATTTAAAAGAGCGTCTTCCCATTGTGGTTATTCTGGGACACGTTGATCATGGTAAAACAACATTGCTTGATTTTATACGTCACTCACGTGTTGCGGCGCGCGAAAAGGGCGGTATTACGCAGCATATTGGTGCGTATGAGGCGACCACGGCGCATGGAAATATAGTTTTTCTTGATACTCCTGGGCATGAGGCATTTTCAAAAATGCGCAGGCGTGGTATTCGTATAGCTGATATAGCGGTTCTCGTTGTTGCTGCTGATGATGGGGTTATGCCTCAGACTGTTGAGGCAATAAAGCATGCTTTATCAATGAATATTCCCTTACTTGTTGCCATTAATAAAGTAGATAAAGTTAATTCTTCTCGTATCGAAATTGTTAAGCGTGAGCTTTCGCAGCATGGTGTTGTTCCGGAAGAATGGGGTGGAGATGTGGTGTGTATTCCTATTTCTGCTAAAACCGGTATCGGCGTAGAAACGCTTCTCGAGATGATAGTTTTGCAAGCACAATTGATGGAATTGCGTGCTACTGATGAGGGGGCTTGTCGCGGGGTTGTTGTGGAATCCGGTATTGAGAAAGGTTACGGTCAGGTTGCAACTGTAATAAGTCATAATGGCGCGGTAGAAGTGGGCGATTTTTTTAAAGCAGGTTCTGCCGTTGGTAAAGTATCTTCTATAATAGATTCTCATGGTAATCGTTTGAAAAAGGCGGGTCCGAGTATTCCCGTGCGTGTATCTGGATTTGAGTCTTTACCGCGTGCAGGGGACTCTTTTGAATGCATTAATAAGAGCGAGTATCTTGTATTAAAAAACACGAGAAAAGATCGGCTTGATATTGCGCATCACTATGGAGCTGAAAAAGAAGATACTCTTAATTTTATTATTAAAACCGACACCAACTCTTCAAAAGAAGCTCTTATAGATGCTATAGCGCATTTGTCACGCAAGATGGACCGGGGTATCAATATTCTTTTAGCCAATGTAGGTGGTATTACAGAAAGCGATGTTGAATTGGCTTGTAATGCCAATGCTCAGATTATTGGTTTGCACGTAAAGGCAGAGCCTAATGCGGCCTTGCTAGCGCATCAGAAAAAAGTTACGATTCACTTATTTGACGTGATCTATAAGCTTTTGGAGAGTCTTGAGATGTGGACTCAAAAGGCGGCTCCAGTTAAAAAGGTATTTACCAAAATTGGTGAAGCAACCGTGCTACGTGTTTTTGATATCAAAGGTGTAGGCATGATCGCTGGTTCCTATGTAAAAGAGGGGCGCTTTGTTTCTGGAGGTCAGGTTAGGATATTTCGCAATAATAGAAAGATTGGCGAAGGTACTATCAAAAGTCTACAAAGAGATAAGAAGCCCGTTAAAGAAGTGCATGCCGCCTTTGAATGCGGATTTATGGTAGAGGGATTTAGAGACTGGGCACCGGATGATAAAGTCGAATGCCTAATTGAGCTACCGGTAAAATAATTTTTTTTCTATTCTTATTCTTCTTATTTTTAAGGTTTTTCATCGAGGTCGCTTTAGCGGCTATCTAGTTGGCTGGTTGTTGCTTAGTTAGGTATTTTATAGATATTGCAATTTATGTGGACCAGCAGCACTGATAAATTCAATTATGTCCGAGCTTCGATATATGACAATAAAAATTGAATACGTTATATAGAATTGTATGTTGTTTCTATGGGTATCGTCATGATTATGACGCATACACTAGTATTTACCCGAAAATATGAAAAAGCCCAAGTATACGTAGTTTTTTCTTTATTCCATAAAAATTTGTTGTTTTTTTGTTGTTTACTACATAAAAACAACAATGGTTTTATTATTTTTGTGTAAAGATGCCCTTTTTCTATTTGTTGCAATTGGCTTTATTAAATAATGCATTGTTCTTTTTGTTGTTTACTAGCACTATAGATAGTGCTTTATTCATAGACTTTATTCCTTGGGTGGGTAATAGAGGTATGGTTGAAAGCACTGTTTAATGGATGAGACAAGTAATAGACCTTTTTTGAATTGTATTTGAAACAATTTCTTCTTAGCTTTATTTTAGGGGGCTGTCTATTACTTGTTCCTTCTGTTATTTAACTAATTTTCGTACTAATTGTATATTATCTCGATCATCTTCAATTGTTAATTTTGGAGTTTCAAGTATTTTGGGAACCGTAAGGAATCGCTCATCGTTGATAATGAGGCGGAAGGGTTCTAGCCCTAGCTTTCCTTTTCCCAAGGTCTCATGTCTGTCCACTTGTGACCCGAGGTCTTTTTTCGAGTCATTAATATGGATGACTTTCAATTTATCGAGGCCTATGATGTTATCAAATTTTGCCCACATGCTGTGGTACGTTTTTGTGTCCCTAAAATCGTATCCGGCGACAAAAGTATGACAAGTATCAAGGCAGACACCAATGTTATTTGGAAATTTGCAGGAATCGATAATGGTGGCAATATCTTCGAAGTGATTACATACTGAAGTACCTTGTCCCGCCATTGTTTCCAGGAGTAACATTGTTTTAGGTTTTGCACGATTTAATACTATGTCTATGTGTTTTATGATCTGTTCTAAGCATTTTTCTCGCCCCATACCGAGATGAGAGCCCGGGTGAACTATTAAGTATGGAATTTCCAGCTGATCGCATCGGCATAGTTCTTCTATTAATGCATTAACTGACTGCTGGGCGATGGCTTTTTCTGCAGACCCCAAATTAATTAGATAGCCTGCATGAGCAACTACAATTTCTATAGATGATGCAGAAAAGGTTTCTTTGAATAACGAAATTTGTTCGTCTGTTAATACTTTGCCAAAAAGTTGTCGACAACTTTTTGTAAAAATTTGAATAGCGGTGCAGCCGATAGATTCACCTCGTTGTATAGACTTTTCAAGTCCACCGGCAATTGACATATGGGCGCCGAGTAATATGCTTTTATTTTTTTTCATAAAGAGACTTTGTTTTGGGTTGTGCTAATTATTTTTATCACATATGTAAGTGAGTAATGTAGATTCTCGTTAAGCAGGCAATGCATTGACAATTTAGTAAAAAATAGTAGGATAAAAATCCCTATGTAATTGATTGAGAAAGTCGATTAATGTCAAAGAGAGTTGGGTATCTTCCCCTTTTCCTCTCAATATTATTTTACCTGATATTATTTGATTGTACTGCATTTTAAATAAATATAAGAACATATTAAGGACATAATGAAGAAGTTGATAGTCAGTGTTCTACTTGCCTCGATTATATCAGTGACATACTTATGTGCAGGATCTCGAATTACCGGTTCATTTGGTGATATCGTATGTGATTTTAGCGGCAAGTATAGACCGGAGACGTTATATGGTAAGAATACTAAATTATTAAATCGCAATAACATTGATGAGTTGTGGTGGGCTCGTCATACATTAGATTTCGAGACACATCTTTTATATGGACAGGAGACTTATGGATGTCCAGTTGCCCAGTGCCAGTTTACTTTGCGTAACAGGGGAATTTGGGGAAATCCGGAGGGATCCATGAGAACCACCAATACTGAAACAAAACTTTTAGATGCTGTTGGTCAAATGCATAACCATGCAATCCCTTATTTTTTATTTTGGATGAGGGAAGCATGGTTTGAATTTACTATGCGTCAAGCTCTCGGGCTTGATATTAATGATACACACAAATTTAGGTTGGGAGCTTTTCCATTTCAGCTAGGTCGAGGTATTGCATTGGGCGAGGCATATGCCACCAGCCATGAATATTTGGGCTTTTATTCAGAGGTTGTGATCGATCAATTCGCATGCGGAGCGTTGCTGGAAGGTGACATTATTATTAATAAGTTACACTATGACATGTACGCTGCGATTTTACAAAATAAGGCTGGTAGTTTTAATGACATTTCTCAAAAAATTCGTGGGCAAGAGTATGGGCATCTCGATACCCCTCAGCGTGGTTTTGGAAAAATCAATTTTCTATATGCTACAAGATTGAAATGGCACGCATTTGACAATGATAAGTTGGGTAAGCTAACCTTTGAGCCATATGCGTTATTCAACCATCATGCCGAACATAAAGTTGAATTCCTTGCTGATGCTTCTAGCAAACTTGGTACATTTGGTCTCGCAGGTGAGTATTATGGCAATCGATGGGAGTTTGGTTTTGATTATGCATTTAATATAGGCAGTCAGCGCGTAAAAGGATGGGATAGGAATCAAATCATTACTAAAAATAATAATGGCCAAGCTGTTTTAGTTAATTCTCACGTAATTGATCAATATGGGAATAATATACCTTATATCTCGGACGGTAATGCTCAGCGCATTATAAGAACGGAAAATAAAGCGCAGCAAGACGAATCACTGAATGGGAAAGTGATCGGCGAGGTCCCAAACGTTGGCTATTTACCATTGGCTACTCAATCGGGACCGGTTGCATTAAAAAACAATATTGATCGGTATCGCAATCCATATACCAATAAGTATGGAGGACATATGTTTGTTGCGGATGCATGTTGTTGGTTTTACCAAAAAGATTTTCGGGTTGCGGCGACTGTCGGATATGCTTCAGGAGATGATAATCCAAATTTAGACACGAAGGACCAAAAATATAGTGGTTTTATCCCGTTGCAAGAGATGTATTCGGGAAATAGGGTACAAAGTGCTTATTTTTTGGGTAATGGTAAAATAGGACGTCCTCTTTCGATACCGCAAAATCCCCAATCGACTTCTAATAAATACGCTAAAACGGTCTCCAGCTTTTCCAACTTAGTGTTTTGGGGTGCCGGTGTAAAATGGGAACCATCGGGATGGACACGCAAATTGAGCATGCGTCCCAATGTGCTTATGTTTTGGGAAGACTTTAAAATTAATAAATACGATGTGAAACAGCGAAAAGAGCTTAACGAAAAAGCAAGCACTTATCTTGGAACGGAATTGAATCTCTTTATCGATTACTACTTTTTCAAGAATGTAAGAGTATTTTGTGTGAGCTCACTGTTTATTCCTGGGAATCACTTTACCGATATAAAAGGCAGGCCTTTAGACAAAGATCAAGATAAAGAGCTTGATGCATTAGATGTTACTGGCGCAACAGGAGATCGGATACCGAATCTTGGGGATAATATAGCGTACATATTCAACCTTGGGTTAGAATTTAAATTTTAGTATTCTACATATACTCACTAAGTATATAAATTAGGAACAAAATATTTGATAATTACGTGATTACGATTACGTGATTATGTAAAGGAATATCACAATGATATCTGTTGAGCGTACTGTTGGATGTGGTCTGGTTAATGCTGCTTTTTTGGATCAAGTCGTGTCGTTATGTGGATGGGTACATCGGCGTCGTGACCATGGTGGTCTTTTATTTATTGACTTGCGCGATCGTAGTGGGATTATGCAGATTGTTTTTAATTCTGACCTTGGTGATGAGGCGCATCAATTGGCTCATTCTTTACGCTCTGAGTTCGTTATATCCGTCCAGGGTTGTGTGGTAAAACGTACGAAAACGACGATTAATAAAGATATGCCAACAGGCCAATTTGAACTGCAAGTTCAGAATTTGATCATTTTGAATAAAGCGAAGGGTTTACCATTTACTTTGGAAGAAGCGGCCGACGTTGATGAAGAATTGCGTTTACGATATCGTTATATCGATCTAAGACGTCCTGAGATGCGTGATAATTTTATATTAAGACATGAAATAGTATTTGCCATACGCGAGGCATTACATAAACAGGGTTTCTGTGAAATAGAGACTCCTATTTTAACCAAAAATACTCCGGAAGGAGCACGAGAGTTTTTAGTTCCCTCACGTATGCATAAGGGCACTGTGTATGCAATGCCGCAGTCACCGCAGCTATACAAACAATTACTTATGGCCAGTGGAATGGAGAAATACTTTCAAATTGCACGCTGTTTTCGTGATGAAGATTTGCGTGCGGATAGACAACCAGAGTTCACGCAGCTCGATATAGAAATGTCATTCATACAAGAAAAAGACATTCAGAACGTTATAGAGCAATTGCTCGCCTATGTTTTGCGTAAAGTAGTGAAAATGGAGGTATCGTTGCCGTTTAAACGTATGACACATGTGCAAGCGTTTGATAACTATGGAAACGATAAGCCTGATACTCGATTTGGACTTACTATAAAAAACTGCTCAAATCTCTTTGAAAATACTGAATTAAGCTTTTTAAAAAATATTCTGGATAAGGGAGGCGAAATAGGTGGTTTACTGATTGATAATCACCATTTTTCGCGCTCAGAACTTGATGGATGGGTTAATAAGGCACAGAAATATGGTGCCAAGGGCTTACTATGGGTTAGATATAGTAAAGAAGGTAATATAGAGTCTCCGGTGAGCAAATTTTTACCTGAAGACTTTGGTGCACGATTACGGTCTAAGTTTGCTACTATACACGAAGAAATGACACTATTTCTTGTGGCGGGGCCATATAAAGAGGCATGGGAAGTATTGGGTAGATTGCGTCTTGCACTTGGGCAAGAATTGGGATTAATTCCTGCCAATAAGTATAATTTTTTATGGGTTACGGATTTTCCATTATTTGAGTATGATGAAAAAACTAAATATCTGGCGGCCGTGCATCATCCGTTTACATCTCCGCAGGACGGTTGGGAAACTATGCAGCCAACTGATATGAAAGCTCGTGCTTATGATATCGTGTTAAATGGTATAGAACTTGGTGGTGGGTCAATTCGTATTCACCAGCGAGATATGCAGCAA
>Ga0134121_10000833_pt1 | contig 31890 bp, 29 predicted proteins | sample KB301_FD_96463 | JGI IMG/M metagenome (GOLD analysis project Ga0134121, IMG submission 96463) | Terrestrial soil microbial communities without Nitrogen fertilizer from Kellogg Biological Station, Michigan, USA - KB3-0-1 | ecosystem: Environmental > Terrestrial > Soil > Unclassified ...
AAGCTCGCGCCTCGATGCAGGACTCATCGCGCCTCCCGGGGCCGGACACAGCCGTCGGCCCCGGTAAGATCTTTCGTGGCGCGACGTACCAGCCCTCGGTCAGATTCTAGGCGGCGCGATTCGGGGCCGGTTCGAAGCCGGTCGCTTTGCGCTAAACTCTCCGCGCTTCGCGTTCGCGGAAAACGAGCGATGCCCGTCTCGGCGCCCAACTCCCAGATCATCTACGACGCCCTCAAGGCTCTCGGCATCCGCCTGCTCTCGGTGCTGCCGGAGACGTGGCTGGTGCATCTGGTGACTCTTGCGGAGGAGGATCCGGAGATGATCCTCGTCCGCCTCGCCAAGGAGGAGGAAGGCGTGGGGATCTCAGCCGGGGCTCATCTGGCGGGGGTCAAGTCGGCGCTGCTGATGCAGAACCACGGGCTGCTGGCGAGCATCAACGGCATCGTCTCGCTCGCCCAGCTCTACCGCATCCCACTCCTCATGCTGGTCAGCCACCGCGGCGGCTTCGGGGAGGAGCACCCGTGGCAGACGGAGGGGGGCGGCGTGACGGAGCACGTGCTCGACGCTTTGCGCATCCCCTATCTATTTCTGGACTCGCCGGAGCACGTGGCGCCGCGCCTTCGCCAGGCCAGCGCGCTGGCCGAGGCGAGCCTCAAACCGGTGGCCCTGCTGCTCGGCCGCAGCCTGATGTGGGAGGACTAGATGCTCCGCGTCGACGCCCTTCGCGCCATCTATCCGGAGCTGTCGCGGTGCATCGTGGTCACCAACATGGGTTTCGCCCCGGCCGAGCTGTTTTCACTCGGCCATCAGCAGGGTTTCTTCTATCTCTGGCACTCGATGGGACTCGCCTCGTCCGTCGGTCTCGGGATCGCCCTCAGCCGCCCGGAGCTGCAAGTGGTGGTGATCGACGGCGACGGCTCGCTGCTGATGAATCTCGGCAGCCTGACGACGCTCGCCCGCTACCAGCCCTGCAATCTCGTCCACGTCGTGTTCGACAACGAGGTCCTGCTCTCGGTGGGCCGCAGCTTCACCACCGCCACGGCCACCGGGACCGACCTCGCCGCCATGGCCGCCGCCGCGGGTGTGCCGCGCACCGCCACCTGCCGCACCGAGGACGAGCTCGCCCGCGCCTTCGCCGACGCCCTCGCGGCGCACGAGCTCAGCACGCTGGTGGCCAAGGTCGATCCCGTGGGGCCGGCCAGCTACTTCATCGATCTTCATTATCTCGAGAGCCGTTTCCAGTTTCAGCGCTATCTGCGCCAACTGCGGCCTGCCGCAAGCGAAGGAGGTCCGGATTGAGCATCCTCGAGCAGCTCGTCGCCGAGCTCGACGCCGGGAGCGTCCGCGTCGTCGACCTCACCCAGCCCCTCGGTCCCGAAACGCCGGTCATCGGCCTGCCGCCGATCTTCGCCTCGTCGCCCGGCGTGACGATCGAAGTCATCTCGAAGTACGACGACAAGGGGCCGGGCTGGTACTGGAACACCCTCCATCTCGGCGAGCACACGGGCACCCATTTCGACGCGCCCGTCCACTGGATTACCGGGAAGGACTTGCCCGACAACGCCTGCGACACCATCCCGGCCCGGCGCTTCGTGGGCCCGGCCTGCGTGATCGACGTCACGGCCGACGTTGCGGCGAATCCCGATTTCCTTCTCACCCGCGAGCGCCTCCTCGCCTGGGAGGGCGAGCACGGCCGCATCCCCGCGAACTCCTGGGTCTTGCTGCGCACCGGCTGGAGCCAGCGCAGGGGCGCCAGCGATTTCCTCAATGTCGGCTCCGACGGTCCCCACTCCCCCGGGTTCCATCCCGAGACCTCCCGCTTCCTGGCGACCGAGCGCGACATCCTCGGCGTGGGAGTCGAGACCGTGGGCACGGACGCCGGACAGGCCGGCACCTTCGATCCTCCATTCCCCAACCACACCCTCATGCACGGCGCCGGCAAGTTCGGCCTCGCCAGCCTGCGAAACCTGGACCAGCTTCCCGCCACCGGGGCCGTGGTCATCGCCGCGCCGCTGAAGATCGTGAACGGCAGCGGCAGCCCGTTGCGGGTGCTGGCGCTGGTGGCGGGGTAGGGGGGCGGCGGCGAAGTCGACAACTCAGAATCACCTGAAGATCGACGCCACGGACAGGAAAACAGCGCCCCTCCGGGGCGGACCCTCACCCCCTGGCCCCCTCTCCCGCCCCCTCCCAATCCCCCACACCGGGAGAGGGGGAACACAGTGCAAATCGATCTCCTTGCTTGTCTCCCTCTTCTCCCGGTGTGGGGGGTTGGGAGGGGGCGGGAGAAGAGGGCCGGGGTGATGAGAGTCTTTGGCGAGCGCGACGCCGGGTCTCCTACGGCTTCAAACTCCTCCCCACCTTGTCCGAATCCGGCATGTACACCACCAAACCCTTGTTCGGCAGCGTGCGGGAGTAACCGGCGACGAGTTGCTTGGCGTATTGGGAGAGGAAAAAGTCGAAAGGATCTTTGGGATTGGCGTCGATGATCTGAAGATCGGCGCCGGGCATCGTCAGCTTGCCGAAGCTTAGAATCCCGCCGCTCATGTACATGTAGTTTTTCGCCTTGGGGAAGGACGGCTTCAGCGGGCGCTCATTCGCGCTGCCGCCGAAGGTCAGGACGACGCGGTCCCCGACGATCCGCGCCGCGGTTACTTTGCCGCGCATCCGCGGCGGCGGCAGCAGCTTCTCGGGATCGAGGATGAGGTCGTCCTGCACGACTTTCAGCCCCTTCGACTCCTGCGACTTGATGACGTCGGAAAGCTCGACGCCGAAGAGGTCCATCAGGCCCTTGACCGGCACCTTCCCCGCCGAAATCTTCGTGGTATGGAGCCGCAGATCGCCCTCGGGGGTCGCCGAGATGTCGCCGGTGAGGGTGGCGCGGATCGGGACCTTCTTATGGAGCGTTGAGGTCTGGACCAGATGGCCGTCGCGGATCTCGATCGCGACGTCCTTGACGGGGGCGTCCGGTCCGGCGAATAGAAAGTGATTCATCAAAGCGGCCAGGCTGGCCGGCGTCATGGCGATCTCGGCCGCGTCGATCTTCAGCGCAAAGGTAGTGGGATCGTCGAACCAGGGGGGGTTACTTTCCTGAGTAGGCTGCAGGGCTCCACGGAGATGCCGGACTTCGAGCACCAGCTGCGGGTCGATCCGGAAGTTCACTCCCCGCATCTGGGTTTGAACGTCCCCGCTCCCGTGCGGCTGCTTGGTACCAGACGCGACTTCCTGGGCGGGGGATGTTTGTACTGACGCCGGCGTTCCCGCCGCCTGGCTTTGCCGCTCTCCGTGAGCGGTTGCTCCAAGGGCGAGGAAGAGAATCGCGAACGAGAATGGGCGCAGAGGATTTCGAGTCGTAGCCATGCCGGGCGCCAGTGCAGGTTGGGTGCCAAGAGGCTTGCGACGTCAGGGCCGAGGCGCCAGGTTGGGATTCACCCGCTCGTCGTAGCAGAAGGTGGCTGCGGCCTCCGGCGAATGGCGAAGAAGCCCAGGACGACGAGAACCAGGAGCACGGCGAGCGGGGCAATCAGCGCCGTCTTCTTTCGCCGCAGGCTCGCCGGCGAGGGGCTGACGGTGTGCTCCTCGACCACCGTGACTCGGGCCGGCAAGGCGCCAGAACGCAGGAGGGCGACGAGATCTTGGACCTCTTGCTCACTGAACTTGCCTTCGATCATGCCCCGGTCCGTAATGCGACTGTTGATCCTCGGCGCCGAGACGACGCGGCCGTCGAGCACGATGGCCAGACCGGAACCGACGTTCTGACCGGTCACTTCACCAAAGGCTTGAGCGGCCCCGGGCTTGAGCTGGAACTCGATGACTGGAGTGTCGAACTGGCCTAGACTCGACCTCGCGCTCAGAAGGTCGCCGCCGGTGACCACTTGCCGCTTCTGGACTCCGTAGAACTGCTTGCCGCCCTTCGGTCCCGGCGCGACTCCTTCCAGGATTTCCAGGTCCGGCGGCAACTGGCCACCATAGTTCTGGAGGATCGCCTCGCGGGAGTCGACTCCTCCGCCGCCCACCGGGAATCCCACGAGCCGGAGCTCGAGAAGCGCGGTCCGCCGGATCAGCCGGCTAATTCGCTCCGGATCTTCCACCGCAGGGAGCACGACGGAGATGCGGCCGCCGGGCAGCGCTTCGACCACGGGATCGCTGACGCCGAACTGGTCGAGACGGGAGCGAATCGTCTTCAGGGTCTGGTCGAGAGCCTCTGCGTCCACGGTCTCCACCTGGAGCACCAGACGCAGCTCCACCTCGGGCGGGCTCGCGAAGGCGGCCGGTCCCGCCGCCAGCGCGAGGAAAAGGAGTCCAGGCCAGACCGCAAAACGATTCATATTTCTCCTTCTGGAAGTCGGCTGGACCCAAGTATATCCGTCGATGCCCCTCACTGCTTCGGAGTCGAGCCGGAGGGAGGCTCGGGGGTGCTCCCTCTTCTCCCGGCGGGCGGAGGGGAGGCTGGGAGAAGAGGGCCGGGGTGATGAGGGCCTACGGGCCGGATCAGCCCGTCACTTTCGCCGTCTCCTTCGCCGTCTCCGTCACCAGTCCCAGGTGGACGAACCCTGCCCGGTTGAGAGCGGTCAGGACCTCGCACATCATCTCGTACTGGAGATGACGGTCGCCGCGGACGATGACGTCGCGGTCCGGCTCCGCAGTGTGAATCTGGACGAGGAGGGCAGGGAGATCGGCGACGGACACCCGCGCGCTGCGCACGAAGACGCCGCCATCCGCGGCGACCGTGACGGTGAGCTGCTTCGATTCTCCGGGTAGGGACACCGCATTGACGGTCTTGGGCAGGTCGACCTTGACGCCGGCGTGGAGGATCGGCGCCACCACCATGAAGATGATGAGCAGGACCAGGCAGACGTCGACGAGCGGAGTGACGTTGATTTCGCTGCGGACTGCGCCTCGTGGGGTTTCCATGGACATGAGCGTGACCTCCGGGTCAAGACCAGCGTTGATCGAACGGTTCGAGAGGCGCCTCATGGGGATTGGACTTTCCCGCTGGCCCGTTAGTTCCCAGCGCGCACGAGTCAGGCAGTGGTAGTCTTTGCCCATGGTCTCCACTGCGGCCGCAGGCCTCTCCGACGCGAAGATCGAATGCGAGCTCTGCTCCTTCGCGGCGGGTGATTCGCGCATCCTGGCGCTCTATCTCTTCGGCTCTCGCGGGCGGCATGAGGAAACGGAGCAGTCCGACGTCGACGTTGGCGTTCTTTTCCGGAAGCAGGAGTCGTTTCGGGATCTCATGCTGCTCGAAGACGCCCTCCAACGTCGGCTTGGGCTGCCCGTGGATCTGATCGACGCAGGCCGCGCCAGCGCCTTTCTAGCTCTAGACGTCATCCGGGGTGAGCGGCTCTTTTGCGGCGATCCGGACCGCTGCGACGAGTTCGAGCTCTACGTGATGCGTCGTGCCGGCGATCTCGCCCCATTCGAAAAGGAACGCCGCCAGCTCCTTCTCCAGCCATGAGCCCCAGCAAGATCCGGCTCAAGACGGTAACCGCCAAGGCGAAGCTCGTCCACGAAATGGTGGCGGCGATCGGGACTCTCCCTCTGGCGACCGAAACGGATTTTTCGGCGGACGTGCGGATGGTCGCCGCCGGTGAGTCGTTCCTCCGCCGGTCGCTTGAAGGGTTGCTCGACCTCGGCCGCCATGTGCTGGCAAAAGGCTTCGGCAAGGTAGTCCCGGAGTATGCCGCAGTAGCCGGCGAGTTGGAGGCCCGTGGCATCGTTCCTCCGGAAGGCGCTGCCAAGCTGCGGCTCATGGCGCGCTACCGCAATCGGATGGTGCACTTCTACGATGACATCACTCCAAGCGAGCTGTATGGCATCCTCACCCGAGAACGAGGAGACATAGAGGAAATCCTCGCTGCCATCCAATCTTGGCTGGATGCTCACCCGGAGCTTTGCGATCAAGAGCTATAGAGACGGCCAAGAACCTGGAGGAAGGATGGACGAGTCCAAGAGCAGGCAACTCGACGGCTGGAGCTGGGCGATCTTCTTCGTGCGCTGGGTGCTGGGCCTGATCTTCTTCATGGCCGGCTGGTGGAAGACCTTCGACCTGGGGCCCGTCGAGCACGCCCGGCGCCTGTTCGTCGTGCCCTACGCGGATACCTGGCTCCCTGCGTGGCTGCTGTGGGCCTCCGGGACCGTGATCCCCGTCGTCGAGCTGGTGGCCGGCGCCCTGATGTGCCTGGGGCTGAGGGTGCGAGAGTCAGGGATCGCCTTCGGCTTCATCCTCATCGTGGTTGACTACGGGCACCTCCTGAAGGAGCCCCTCTTCGACACCACGCACCACATCTTCCCACGCCTCGTCCTCCTGACCTTCGTGCTCGCGGCGCCCGCCGGGCGTGACCTTCTGAGCCTGGATGCGTGGTTGAGACGGCGTGGCTCTCCAAAAGAAGTCGAGTAGAGATTGGCGGAGGGAGCGCAATCAATCACGCTCCCTCTCATCCCGTCCCGCCACTACGAGAGCGTCTCCACCGGAATTTGATGCTCGCCGTAGGCGTCGATGATGGTGACGGTGTCACCGAGCTCCACCAGGCCCGCGCCCGAGCAGTAAGTGGTTGCGTAGTATGTGATGAGGAAATAGACGATCCTCGGGACCTTCTCCATCAGCTTGTAGGTGTTCGCCTGACCCTCCACGCCGACGAAGAAAATCTCCCAGGGCGCGTCGCCGTAGTATCCGCTTGCGAACAGGGTGAGCACGTTGGAGGGTCCACCGTCGTAAAGCCGCTTGTAGGCACGATAGATAAGGCCCTGCGCGGTGCACGGACGGATGGTGGCGGGATTCTGCTGGATCGCGGTGTCGGCCATGGCTCAGGTCTCCTTGATCGGTCTGGGTGAATTCGTTGACAACGAATCCCAGAGAGCAAGAGGTGTGCCGCGGCCCGGTAGCGAGGACAGTCCAGGAAATCCCGATAGAATCTGCGCATCCGGTCACGTCGGACTTCAGTGCCGACGTGTCAGTGACATGTCAGCCGGGCGCCGAGGACATTCTTCTCGTTGGAAGGCCGCGCAGACCTGGACACGTGATCGAGCGCTAAACCGTTAAGCGGCGCCACCCCTGGGGTGCCTGGCCCAACGAGACCGAGATCCCTGAGCCCTGGGGCAACGCCTTGGGCTTTCAAAAACGGCATGCTCTTCAAACGCGTTGACCGAATCGCCCACCCGCTTGGTTCGTGCACTCACCACACTTGACCTTGGGAAGCTCGCAGACTCCCCGCACGAACTTGTTCGCACAGGCAGGCGCATAGCCAGGCTTGCCAGTTTTCTTGCTCTCGAACCTCGTGGGGAAAATATCTTTGCGGCCTTTAAAGAGCGACCGGAAGAGATGGATTTTTTCTGTTGATGTCGTCGGGGCTTGAGCGTTCGTAATGACAGGCAAGGCGGACGGATAAGATTGATGAGCAGGAAGGACAGCAAGCTCTTCGCGCAAGGATTTGACTCGAGACCGAGCCGCCTCCCTTTGCCGGTCGAGCTCAGCCAGGCGCTCTTCTTCGCGGGCCAGTTCCGTAAGAAGCTCGGTCTTTGTCGAGACCGGCATCGCGGCATCAGCGAGCAATCGCTTGGTGATCTCGGAGTTCGTGGGGAAGCGCAGGTCCGACATAACCTGCGGAGAATGGTACTCTACTTTGGGAACAGAGCGGGGATGCTTGCCGCCATTCGCTTACTCTGGTCTTCAAGCTATTCCAAGCCATCCCGTCCGGTCTTCACCAGGGGCTTACTCACCAATCTCCGCAAGCGCTGTGTTGACGACCCGATCGGAAAGATACATGCCCGCATCTCGGAGAGTTTCGAGAACAGGACGTGCCTCTGCTACTACATTCTGGCGGCGGGCACGCAAGACGAGCCCCAAGGTCCCGCGCAGCTGGATGCCGAGCGTCTCTGCACACCTCCGGCCTTCAAGATCGTCGATGACCGCAAGACAGCCGGGGTGGAAAAGCGCCCATGCGATAACCGCAGATTCGCCCGGCCCGAGATCCCAGGCCACGACCGCTTCTGGGATGCTGATTGCCTCAACCTGACGCAGCCATGAAGTCTCGGCGAGCGCGCGAGCCGCAGGGTCGGAGGGACCTCGCGCCACGACCTCCGCGGCTACGGACCTCGGGACTAACACCTCGGGAGCTGCGAGCTGGAGAAGGTGGAGAAACTTGCTACGGGCGAGATAGATGAGCGGAGAGGCGTTGACGACTGCCGTCTCACTCATCCGCTAGCTCCCTGCGCAGGGACTCGAAATCGACGACGAAAGCGTCAACGCCCTCGCGGGCAAGAGCGAGGAGAAAGTCCGTCCGATCCAGGTCAGCCAGTTGGGCGGCACGCTCTTGGGAGATCTTGCCTTGAGAATACCAGTGAATGGCCGCCGCAAGCCGGAGCTCCCGGGCAAACTCGTGCGGCGAGCGTCGCAGTGAGGTACAGACTTCTGTGGGTATCGTGAACTGGATCGTCATCATCGTAACCTGAAGCCGTTTAGGCCGCTGCAATCCTACCAGAACGCCGGCTCCAAGGCCACGATGCGATGAAAGGTACACTGTACGTCTCCCCCTACCGCATCGCCTCCATCTGCGACAACCGCGGGCGCTGTAGCAATTCCGATTGAGGGCGTCATGCTCCGCCTCTCCTCAGTCCCGCCTCGTTCAGCCGCTTGATGAAACTCGGTTTTCGGGAGTTCTCATCAGCAAGCCGGAGAAGGCGGGCCTGGACTTCGGCCGCTTTCCCGTATCGGAGGCCAACGTCCTGCAGGTCGCGAAGGAGCTTCACGGCCTCATCGTACTTGTCTGGTTGCTTGAAGGCGATCAGCACGTCAACCTCGCGCCACGCCCCGGACTCGCGCTTAGCGAGGCTGCCCAGATACCTTTCCCGAGCTTCAGCGGCCTCACGCTCGCGGCGAGCCAACTCGGCGGCAGCCCTTTTAGCCTCCCTCTGGCGTCGTTCTTCTGCGAGTTGCTCGGCCGCTGCCAGAAGGTCGCCCACCGTTCGCGGAGCTTCTCCCTTTCTCCGCGGAATATTGCGCGACTCGCGGAAGCGGCGTAGCAGCTCGGAGCCCAAGTGGGGTTCCCTTCCCACCGCCAGTCGGAGGAGCCAATCGGTTTTCTCGGCGTCAGGCAATGCCGCGATCCACCGCTCGACCTCTTGATCGGACGAGGAGGTCTTGGCCTCAGTACTTCGGGAAGCGGCCGCCATGATGAGGTCACGGTCGATACGCAGAAACTCGGTGAACGCCACGAGGGGAGCGGTCAGGTCCCCCAAGCCATCGGGGACGGGCGGCGCGGTCTCATCCTCATTCAGCGTTCTGGTCTGCACGCAGAGAAGCCAGGCGAGGTAGAGCGCCCGATAATCGCCAGCCGCGAGGTCGGATCGAAGCGAGATCAGAGTCGAGAGCCAGCCGCTCCCGTCATCCCAATCACCATCGTCTCCTTCCTGCGACTCGAAGTCCAGGATCACGAAGTCGCCTTTAATGCGGGCCGACGCGGCAACGCCGCGGCAATACAGCTTCGCCGTTGCGGAATCGAGGATCCTGCGAGGCAACCGGAGCCTGAGCTCGCGTGACCCCCAATTGGCCAAGTAGAGGAACGCATCGAAGTACTTCTCCATCCAGCGGGACGAGTCGCCCTTGAAGCTTCCCCACTCGTAGTGGTTCACGAATCGACTGGACGTGATGGTGGCGCGCGACGAGCAGGAGCGCAGCTCGCGCATTTCGCTCTCGGTGGGCCGCCGGTCAATGGCCTGGAAATCGTAGTATTGGTACTCGCTCATGAGCCCCTCTCAGGCCCGGAACGGTGATGGAGAGATTCGCTGCCTCGGCATGTCTGGAAGCAAATGATACCGCAGATCGGGAACAAGTGGGCGGATGACCTACTTGGAGTCGCGAAGAGATCTATGGCGATGACGGACGATAAGACTGTCCGGGAGAGGGGGACGCAACTCGGGTCTTTGCCTTTCTCCCTCTTCTCCCGGTCGGGGGGAGTGCGATGGGAGAAGAGGGCCCGGGGTGATGAGGGCAACGGCTCAGCCACGACAGGGGCGAGGTTATTGAACCGCCCGCCCCTACCGCATCGCCTCCATCGGCGACAACCGCGCGGCGCGGATGGCGGGGTAGAGGCCGAAGGTGACGGCGAGGACCAGGGCGATGCTCCAGGCGGCGGCGAGGCCGTAGGGATTGACCACCAGGCCCCAGGGGAACTTGTCGGAGAGGGCGCGGCAGAGGGCGCTGCCGGCGAGGGTGCCGACGGTGGCGCCTAGAGCGGCCAGGACCAGCGCTTCGAGCAGGAACTGCACGAGGATCTGGCCGTCGTCGGCGCCGATCGCTTTGCGCAGGCCGATCTCGTAGCGCCGGTCGGAGAAGGAGATCAACATCACGGACAGCACTCCCACGCCGCCCACCAGCAACACCGTGCCGGCCAGGCTGAAGAGCACCACGGCCCAGCCGTGCATCTCGTCCTTGAAGTGCTGATAGGAGCGCGCCAGCTCGGCGTCGAGATCCTTGACCTGCACGTCCTCGATGCCGTGGTGGGCCTGCCGGGCACGCGCGAGCATGGCGGCGGAGACTTCGTCGAGGTCGCGCTTCGACTTCAGCTTCACCGTCACCAGAGTGAGCTGGTGGTCGGTGTCCAGACGATCCATATAGGTTTCGAGCGGCACGAGCACGCCGTTGGCATCCTCATACATCTCGTCGTTGAAGATCTGACCGCTCGTCAGCACGCCGACGATATGGAAGGGCACGCCTTCGATCACCAGGTCCTTCCCTACCGGATCGCTGCCGCCGAAGATCTTTGAGGCGAGCGTCGCGCCCACCACTGCCACCGACGAATGACGCCGCTGATCGTCAGCGGTAATGCCGCGGCCAAGACCGATGGGACGATCCATCAGAAAGGAATAGTCGGCGGAGACGCCGTTGACGAAAATGCGCTCGGCGCCGGCCGTCCCCTGCACCACGCTGCGCTTGGTGGCGCGCGGCGAGAATCCCAGTACTTTGGGGTGCGGCGCGGTGAGGCGAGGCAGATCGTCGGAGCGCAGGCCGGTGCTCATCGCAAAACGCTTCTGCTCCTCGGACGTCTTCGGCGGCTTGGGTACGAGAACCAGCGTGCCGTCCCAGCTCATGCCTGCGAAGCCGGTGGAAACCTTGTCCTGAACGCCGTCGAGCACCGAGCTCATCACCACCAGGGCGAAGACGCCCAGCATCAACAATGTCAACGTCAGGAGCGAGCGCAGCTTATGCGACCACAGCTCGATCAAACCGCCGGTGACGACTTCCCATACCAGGGCAATGCGCACGCCGAGACTGCGACGGCGGCGAGTGGCGACCGGTGCGCGATCGTCGAAGGAAGGAACGAAGGTCAGTGCTTCACTCATAGCGCAGTGCCTCCATCGGCGACTGCCGGCTGGCCTTGGCGGCCGGATAGAGCGCGAACAGGAAGCCGAAAACGACGGCGAGCAGCGTGGCCCACACGAAGCTCAAAGGTGCGATCGACAGCGGAATGCCGATGGAGCGGGTGATCACCCACGAAAAGACGATGCCGATGAGGTAACCGGCGAGGCTTCCCAGCAAGGTCAGCAGCAGCGCCTCGGTCATGAAGGCCTTGAAGATCTCGCTGCCGGGAGCGCCGATCGCCATCTTGACTCCCACCTCGCGCACCCGCTCCTTGAGCGAAGCGAGTTGGATATTGACGTTGACCATGCCGCCACCGATCAGCGCCAGCACGCCGGAGAGCATGAAGATGATGTTGTAAACGTCGCCCTGGCTCATTTGGCGCTGCAGACGCTTGGCCACGTCGTCGAGACGGAAATCCGTCTGCAGGCGGTGGTTGGAAGTCACCAGCGAGCCTAGATCCTTGGCAAAGCTGGCCATCGCCTTGAGGTCAGGAACCCGGAAGGTGACGCGGTTCAGGCGGTGGTATTGATCGCCTTCCATGCGCGCCGCGACGAGCAGCGATGGCACCGCCACGATGCGATTGCGCCAAGCGAAGATGTTGTGCTGACCCTCGCGGAAACGGAAGTTCTTTTCATGGAAGACGCCGATCACCGTCACCGGAACGTTGCCGATGCGCAGAGGCTTACCGACGATGTCGCCGGTGGGGAAGAAAACACTCGCCGCCTCCGAGCCAAGGATCGCGACCGGCGCGCCAGTGGCAAAGTCGTGGGAGGAGAAGCCGCGCCCTTGCTCGACTTCATAGCCGTTCAAAGGCACGTAGTCGGCGCTGATGCCGTTGACGTCGCGCTCCTGATCGGCGAACTCTGAACGCACTCTTGCCCGCGCCTGCTTGATCACACTGGTGGCGTTGACCGCCTTGGCGGTCGGTATTTTCTCGCCGTCGGTGGCATCTTCCAGACGCAGGCCGAGGTTGGCGTTGCGCAGGGCGCTCGGCGTGCCCTGATATACGGTATCGGTGGGCAGCACGTTCAGCTTGTCGATGCCGCCGACGCGGGCGAAGATGCGCATCGTCTGCTGCCGCTGGCTGTCGGAGATCGAGAAGCCGCCGAGCACCGAGGCGACGCCCAGCATCACGCCCAGAGCCTGCAGGAAGGAGCGGCCCGGGTTCTGGCGCAACTCGATCCAGGACTCGAGGAAACGTGCACGGAAGGCACCGCTGGTGGTCATGCCGCCTTCTCCATTTGATCAAAAAGGATCGATCCGTCGCACAGCTCGACACGGCGCTCGGCCGTGGCGGCGATGGCGGGATCATGGGTCACCAGCACGACCGTGTTGCCCTGGTCATGGAGCTCGCGGAACAGGCCGAGAACCTCGTGACCGGTCTTCGAATCGAGGGCGCCCGTGGGCTCGTCGGCGAGCAGCAACGCCGGCCGGTTGGCCAGCGCCCGGGCGATGGCGACGCGCTGGCGCTGGCCGCCGGAGAGCACGCCGGGCAGGACGTTCGCCTTGTCGGGAATTCCCACCCGCTCCAGGAGATCGAGGGCGCGCTGCCGCCGCTCTTTACCGGGCACGCCGGCGTAGAGCATCGGCAACTCGACATTTCTCAGGATCGTCGCCTTGGGCAGCAGGTTGTACTGCTGAAAGACGAAGCCGATCTTTTCGTTGCGAATGGCCGCGAGATCAGAGCCCGAGAGCTTCTCCACCTGCCTGCCGTCGAGGGCGTAGGTGCCGCCCGTGGGAACGTCGAGGCAGCCCAGGATCGCCATCAGCGTGCTCTTGCCCGAGCCCGAGGGACCGATGAGAGCCACAAATTCGCCGCTCTCGACCACCAGGTCGATGCCGCGCAGAGCGTGGACGGCGTTGCCGTTGCTGCCGTAGGTCTTGCTGAGACCGCGGGTTTCGATGATGTTCATGACTGGCTTCTCTCCCGGGAAATCAATTGTTCTCGTCGTCCTTCTCAACCTTCTTGCGCGTCACGTCTTCCAGCGCCACCTGATCGCCGGAGCGCAGGCCCGCCATGATCTCGACCCGCTCGAGCGTCGCGATCCCCGCGTTCACCGTCACGGGCTCGAAATAATCCTTCCAATTCTCGGACATCCAGACGAACTTGCTGCGGCCGTTCAGGGCCTCGCGCGCCTTGTCGACCTGCTTCGGCGCCAGCGTGCTCTTCAGCCGATAGACGACCGTCTGTCCGTCGCGCCGCTGGAGGGCTTCCAACGGGATGGACAAGGCCTTGGCGCGCTTGTCGCCCAGGATCTCGACGTTGGCGCTCATGCCAGTGCGGAAAGCGGGATCGAGCTGGGCCAGGGCAACTTCGATCTCGAAAACCTTGATCTTGTCGACCACCTTGGCGGCGGGAGCCACGAAGCGCACCTTGCCGTTGAAGATCTTCTGCGGGTAGGCGTCAAGGGTGACGCGGACCGGCTGGCCGACGCGCACCTTGGCGATGTCCACCTCGTTGAGATTGACGCGGATGATGAGCGACTTGAGATCGGCGACGGTGAACATCACCGTTCCCTCGTTGAAAGAGGAAACGCCGGAGGTGACCGTCTCGCCGAGCTCGACTCCCTTCTTGATGATCACGCCGCCCATCGGCGCCGTCACCCGCGCCTGCTGGGTGGTCGAAGCGCCGGAGATCGGAATGCCGTGGTCCTCGACGATCTGGTAGCGGGACTTGGTGCTGGCCAGTGCGTCGGCCGCCAGGTCGCGCGAGGTCTGGAAGTTGCGCAGCGTCTCTTTGGGGATCAAGCCGGCGTTGAACAGCGCCTGCTGGGCGGCGAGCTCGCGCTCGGCATCCTTGAGCTTGATCTCGGCCTGGCTCACCGCGCCCTTGACGTCGGAGAGCGACTGCGCCTGATTGACGTCGGGCTCGACCTCGGCCAGCACCTGGCCGGTCCTCACCACGTCGCCTTCGCGCACCCGCAGGGTCTCCACCCGCCCGGAAACGGCGGACTTGACGTCCACCTTGATGTCGGGGTCGACGACGCCAACCTCGCGCACGCTCACCTGGAGATCCTCGGACTGTACCTTGCCGAGGCGGAACGGAGATTCCTGATCCTTGGGTTTGGACTTGGTCGTAGCCCGAGCCACGACGAGACTGCCGGCCAGAATCACCACCGCGGAACCCGCTATCACCCATTTCTTACGCATGAGAAATCCCTCTTTCTTGAGCTCTATGTTCCACTTCTTGCTGCGACGAGAGTGGCTCCAGATGGGTCGGGCTGCGCCGAATTGCCTCTCAGGTCTCTTTACGAGCGGAGAGGGGAAAAGGTTACAGGGGGAGATTGTTTTCGCGTTCAGGACTTCGCGGCGGGGTGCGAGGGCGCCGGGAACGCGCCCTCACGGAGTGACCGGGGCAGGGCCGTTAGTTACAGATCCCGCACTCCTGGCAGCGGCAATTTTCCTCGTTGTCGAGACATGTGGACTGGCACATCGGATCGCCGTTGCAGGCGGCGTAACAGGCCTGGTACTGCTTGACACAGGTCCTCGTGCAGAAGATCGTCCCGCTCGCCGGTACGCTCTGCAACGCCAGCCCGACCAATGACAAGGCCGCAAGGATTCCGAGTTTTCGACGCATGGCCACCTCCTTGGAATTGGGCCAAACGATTTTGGCCCGGGATTTAAGAGAGAGTCGTAGTTTAGCAGAGAGCAAGGGCCCAAAGGGGGCATCTGAAACGTTCTGAGCCTCTTGGGCATAAGAGGAGGGGCTGAATAGAGCCAAGATGAGCACCACGGCAGACCTCCGTCTCGGCACCGCAGGGCCTCCCCGGATCCTCGACGGTAAGTACCGGCTGGACGAGCTCCTTGGAGAGGGGTCCTCGGGCAGTGTCTACCGGGCCACTCATCTCGGTCTGAAGAAGGTCTTCGCCCTCAAGCTGCTGAAGCCGGGCCCGGCCCTCGATCCGTTCGCGGCGAGTCGTTTCCAGCGCGAGGCCGAGGCGCTCGGACGCCTCCATCACCCCCACATCGTAGCGGTTACCGACTTCGGGAAAGATCCCGAGACGGGGACTTCCTACCTGGTGATGGAGCTGCTGGACGGGGCTCCCCTCTCGGAGCTCTGCCGGACGGCGGGCCCCTTCTCCTTGGAACGGGCGCTCCCCATTCTCGACGCGGTCGCCGCCGCCGTCGACGCGGCCCATGAGCGGGGAATTCTCCACCGCGATCTCAAGCCCGGGAACGTCCTGCTCTGCGGGACAGCCGAGGAGGATCTGGCGGTGAAGGTGCTGGACTTCGGTCTGGCGGAGATTTCTGCACCTCCGCATCCTTTGGATATGGGGAAAGAAAACGCTCTCGCTCTCGCCGGGGAAGAGATCGCCCCTTCCCTGACCGCGACTGGCGATCTCCTGGGAACACCGCTCTACGCGGCGCCGGAGGTGATCCGCGGCGCTCCCGCCGGCCGCGCTTCGGACCTCTACTCCTTCGGCGTGATCGCCTACGAGATGCTCGTGGGAAGGCCGCCCTTCACCGGAACGACGCGGCAGGTCCTGGCCGGGCACTTCGCCGGCGAGCCTTCGCCGCCGGCGAGAGCGCTTCCCGCCGGAGTCTGGCGCGCCCTACAGACGCCACTGGCGAAAGATCCAGAGCTGCGCCCGGCGACGGCTCGAGAGGTCGTCCGCCAGCTCCGCGCCGCCGCAACCGAGGAGGATCGTTTGCGCTGGCGGCGGGCCGAGGTGCCGCGGCGAATCCTCCTTGCCGCCGTCCTTGCCGCGGCCGTGCCGATCGCCGGTCTGCTCCTTCCCAAAGGCTTGCCCCCCGTCGAGCGGTGGGCCTATGACCTGCGGATTCGCGCCTCTCCGGCGCGCCCGCCCGATCCGAGAATTCTGCTGGTCACGCTCGACGAAGCCAGCCTCGCCGAACGTTCCATTCCCCTCGCGGACCGGGCGGACGAGATTGGCAACACGCTCAACCGGATCTTCGCGGCGGGAGCGCGAGGCGTGGCGATCGATCTCCTTCTTCCCGAGCCCTGGAGCGCCTCCCCCGGCTTTTCGGACCTCGTTCTCCGTCATCCGGACCATCTCACTCTCGCCGCCTTCTCGACCCCGGGAGGAAGCGTCCTCGGCGCCGGCAGCGTGGCCGGCCTCACCTCGGGCGCGTTGGGGCCGCACCGATCTGAGACCCTGTTCGGGTTCGTCAACCTGTACGAGGACCCGGACGGAGTGGTCCGTCGCGGGCGCCTCAGTTTTCGCGATCATGCAGGTGGCGAGCGTCCCTCCTGGGCGGCGCGAGCGGCGGGGATGATTTCCGCTCTCCCAGCGATTCCCCGGGAAAAGAGCTTCTGGATCGACTCCCGGATTGACGCCTCGGGCTTTGCCCGGATCTCCTGGCGCGACGTTCCCGCCGCGCTGGCGACACGTCCATGGATTTTCCGCGAACGTCTCGTGCTGGTGGGCGGCGACGTCGTGGCGGCGGGAGACGACGTTCACAGCGTTCCATTTCGCAAGGGCCAATTGGAAAGGGTCTCGGGACTAGTACTTCAGGCCCAGATGGTCAACACGATCGCCGCGGGGCGGCCGGTGCGCGAAGCACCGCGGCCTCCCTTCTTGGCCGGCGCGGCGTTGTGGGCAGGCCTCGCCGCAGGCGCCGTCCTGCTCGCCCGGCGGCCGATTCCACTCCTTGCCGTCCTCCTTGTAAGTCTCGTTCTCTACCTTGCCGTATCGATCCCGGTTTTTCAGCGGACGGGCCTGCTGTTGCCGGTGACGGCCCCTTTCCTGCCGGCATTGAGCGCCTTCACGCTCGCACTGATCTTCCGGCGCGCCCTCACTCCGATTCCATCGTGGAGACCGACGTCATGATCTTGACTAGAGCGCTGACCTCCGGACTCTTGCTCCTTGAGCGTCGCCTCGAGGAAATGCCGTGAGGAAACCCATTTTGGGGACAGCTATATGGATGGGTATAGGTCTTGCGGCGGCGTTGCTTCACCCACTATCGGCGGCGGAGAAACAGCAGTTTTCTGACGAAACTCCGATGCAGGAGGTCGGCGTCGTAATCGAAGAAGTCACGCCGGAATCGCTCGGTGCGCACGCGGGCCTACAAGCCGGCGATCTCCTCCTCTCCTGGTGCCGGGTGGCAAGCTCTTCGGATTCATCGTGTCTCTCCGAAGGAAGATTCGAATCCCCCTTCGACTTCGAGGAGATGGACATTGAACAAGCGCCGCGAGGCGGGGTCAGAGTCGGCGGTAAGCGGACTACTGAGAGCACCATATGGGTGCTCCTTCCCGGCGCCCAGTCGGTCGAGGTTCGTCCCGTTCTCCCGGAGAATCTCTACGATCTCTACCAGGAGGGCCGGAGCCTCGCCGCGGCGAACCGGCTGGATACCGCGGTCGAGCGCTGGCATTCCGCGGCGCTCGCCGCGAAGCAGGGCGGCGTTGATCGGCTCGGCATCTGGCTCCTGTTGCGGGCGGCGGGCGCCTTGGCCGGAGCGCGGAAATTCCCACAAGCCGACGAGCTCTACAGAGAGGCCGCCGAGCAGGCACGGCTCATGGGCTCAGAGAAAATCGATGCCCAGATCGCGAAGGCCTGGGGAAAGACTTTCGAGAAGCGCGGCTTGTGGAAGGAGGCGGAGCGCCTCTATCGCAGGTCCTTGGAGCTCGACAGAGCCGCCGGGCGCGCCCTGGCGGTCGCCTGGACTCTCCACAATCTGGGAACCATAAACGCCCAACGCGGTGACCTTCAAGAAGCTGAGTCTCTCCTTCAGCAGGCTTTAGCCATCTGCGAGCAGCTTGCGCCGCGCAGCTCCAGGTTGGCTAAAAGCCTGATGAACCTCGGAAACGTGAAGTACCTCCGGGGAGACCTGGCTGCAGCGGAGAACCACTTGCGGCATGCCTTGTCAATCCTGGTTGAGCTGGCACCCGAGAGCCTGGAGGTTGCGAATGCGCTGATCAATCTCGGCAACGTCACTATGGCCCGGGTAAATCTGGCGGCAGCCGAGGAGCTCTATCGCCACGCCAAGTCGATTTATGAGCGGATCAAACCCGAGAGCCTCGAAATGGCTAAGGCTCTCAAGAACCTGGGTACCGCAGCCATGTTCAGACACGATCAGGAAACCGCGGACTATTTCACGCAACGGGCACTGGCAATCGAAGAGAGGCTCGATGCCAGCGGCGCAGCGCTTGCGGTCACCCTAGAGAACCTGGGCCTCCAGGCGCTGAAGGGCGAGGATCTGGAAAAAGCTGAAGAATATCTTCATCGCGCGATGAGCCTCGAGGAGAAGCTGGCGCCAAACAGTCTAACCTTCGCGATTAAACTCCAGAACCTCGGAGCCGTCGCCATTCGCAAGAAGGACTGCGCTACTGCCGAGAACTTCTTCCAACGCGCCCTTACGATCCGGCAGAGCCTCAAGCCAGACAGCCTGGACGTCGCCGCGAGCCTGAAGAGCCTGGGATATCTGGGTATCAAGTGCGGAGACTTGACTCGGGCGGAAGACAATTACCGGCGAGCCCTGGTGATCCAGGAGAGACTTTCCCCTGAAACGATTGGCCATGCAATGTTGTTGCACGATCTGGGCGAGGTCTACCAACGCCAAGGCCGTTCGCTTTCCGCCAAGGAGCTCTTCTGCCGAGCCATCAATCTCTCCGACCCTTCACCGGAGAGCTTCGTCGAGACGGATGGAAACGAGGAGAGGATCTTCACCGATTGCCTTGGTGCCCTTGCCGAGGTCGGTGAAACGGCAGAGGCCTTTCACGTCCTTGAGCGAGGACGGGCCCGCGCATTCCTCAAGCAACTTGCCGAGCGCGACTTGCTGTTCTCCTCTGATCTTCCCGAGGAGATGGCACGAAAGAGAAGAGAGCTCGACAAACAGTTCGAGTCCATCCAGGGGTCTCTCGCCCGGCTCAGCTCGACCCGGGAAGCGGCCGATGCAAAACGCCTCCTCGATCGCCTGCGGGAGATTCGGGACCAGCAGCAGGAGCTGACCGCGCAAATCCGGAAACGCTCTCCCCGGCTAGCCTCTCTGCAATATCCCGAGCCTCTCGACCTAGCCGGCGCGCGCCAGGCTTTGGATCCAGGGACTGCGCTGCTCGCCTATTCCATCGGCGAAGACAAGAGCTACCTGTTCGTGGTTCATCCCCCGGAGCGTCCGAAGCCTGGACTGTCCGTATTTTCGATTCCAATTGGCAGGAAGGCGTTGCAGGAGACCGTCCGCTCCTTTCGCGGCCTTTTACGAGAAGCTAGGTCCGATCCTAAGCTGGTAACCTCCCAAGCAAAGAAGCTCTATGCCCTCTTGGTAGCGCCTGCCGAGGCGCAGATTGGTCCAGCGAAGCGGCTTCTCATCTCGGCTGACGGTCCTCTTCATACCCTGCCTATTGCCGCACTCGTACGCAAGGGCCGCTACCTCACCGAGTGGAAACCGATACATTCCGTCCTATCCGCGACCGTCTATGCGGAGCTGAAGAAAGCGCGGCGTCCGTCCTCCAATGTCGTGCCGAGTCAGATCGTCGCCTTCGGTGGCCCGGTGTATCCTAAGCTCCCCAAAGACCGAGACACTGCACCGGCACCCACCCTCGAGATTCTCACGGCAGTTCGCCGCGGCCTTTCTCTCGCTTCCATCCCTGCTACCCGCGAGGAGGTCCGCAACATCGCGGCTCTCTACCCCGGAGCCCGCATCTTCCTCGGCGCGGAGGCAACAGAGGAGCGCGCCAAGTCCATCGGGAAGGAGGCGCGCTATCTCCACTTCGCCTGTCATGGTCTGCTCGACGAACGATTTCCTCTGAACTCGGCGTTGGCCCTGACCATCCCAGAGCATCCGCAAGAAGGTCAAGACAACGGCCTGCTCCAGTCTTGGGAGATCTTCGAGAGCGTACGCCTCGACGCCGACCTGGTGACTCTCTCGGCCTGCGACACGGCGTTGGGAAAGGAGATGGGTGGCGAAGGCCTCGTCGGGCTCACCCGCGCCTTCCAATACGCAGGCGCCCGCTCAGTCCTCGCTTCGCTCTGGGGGGTCGCCGACGTCTCCACCGCTCGCTTCATGAAGCGTTTCTACAGCCACCTTCGCGCCGGCGAGTCAAAGGACGAGGCTCTGCGGGCAGCCCAAGTCGATCAAATTCGCGGGAAGTCCGGATCCTCCCATCCTTTTCACTGGGCGGCCTTCGAGCTCTTCGGCGACTGGCGGTAACGTGTTTCAAGGAGAATGGAAATGAATCCGAATAGGAGCTTCCGAGCTCTTGGTCTCCTGGCCTTCTCCCCGTTCCTCGCCTTCTTCGCCGCCGGCTCGTCCGCCGCGACCGCCCTTCGCGAACCCGTGGCCATCGTTTACGAGATGACGGGAGAGGCTCTGCGCATCGAGCCGGGTCATTCCCGACTGGCGGTGAATCTCTATGACCGCCTGCCGGCCGGGACCACACTCGAGCTCTCGCCAAGCTCTCGCCTCGCCCTGGCGTTCATGACGGGCAAGCGCTACGAGATCTCCGGGCAGGCGCATGCGACTCTGGGGAAAGGCGACCTTGGGGCCCATTCAGGTGGCGTGCGATCCCTCCCGTCGGTCCCGGTCCTTCCCCGCTTGGCCCCGATCGCAGAGGACGATCATCCCGGGCCGAAGGCTGGAGCGGTGCGGATTCGTTCCGAGACCATCTCTGGGCTCCATCCCGATCGCGGAATCACGACTCTGGCCTCGGCGATCCGATTACGTTTCGATCCGGTGCCTGCAACTCTGAAATACCAAGTGCAGATCGTCGATCAGGCGGGCAAAGTTGTCTTCAGTGTCGAAACTCAAGCCGCCGAGGTCCGCGTGCCGCCCGACCTCATCGCGCCGGGAGGGACGTACCGCTGGACGGTGCAGACCCGTGACCGGCCCGGCGCAGTCGCCCGGGGAGAGGCGACCCTGGTGACCCTGGACGCTGATCAGGCACGAGCCCGCGAAGAGTTGCAACTCTGGATGAAGAGCTCGGGGACTGCGGACGACCTCGGGTTATTGGAAGGAGTGGACCGGGCTCTGGGTCTGTCAGAGAAATCCCCCCAAAACACGGAAGATGCGCGCTGCCCGCTCACAGGGCCGGGGCTGGTCATCGAGACCGTCACTCCGGAGTCCGCAGCCTTTCGCTCCGGGTTGATAGCGGGCGATCGGCTTTTTTCCTGGTGCAGAACTGCCGGCGGAGAGGGCGGTTGCGTTGCGCGAGGAGATCTTCGCACGCCGTTCGATTGGCTGAACGTACAGATGGAGGACGTACAACGCGGTGGAGTTTTCGTCGAAGGAGCCCGCGGGGAGGAGAATCGCCGCTGGGACCTGTTGCCGACTTTCCAGGGTTTTACCGTGGCGCCTCTCCTCCAGGGCGCGCTCGCCGAGGCTTATCAGTCCGCCCGTGGGCGCGATAAAGCGGGCGATCCCACCTCCGCCGCCAAGGAGCTTGAGCATGCAGCGGAGCTGGCCGAAGGGAACCACTGTGACGACGCGGCGCTATGGCTCCGAGCCCGGGTCGCCCAGCTCTATGCCAAGGCACAGAAGTGGTCCGAAGCGGACGCGGAATTCCAGGCTGTCCTGACAAAAGCCCAAGCGCCCGTGGAGGCGCACCTCCAGATGAGCTGGTCGGAAATGCTCACGCAGCACGGTGACTATTCGAAGGCCAGGCAGCACCTCGAACAAGCCCTAAGGATTGAAGAGAAAGATCATCCGGAAAGCCCAAGTGTGGTGACGGTGCTCACCCGACTCGGAAATGTGGCTGAGAGGCAGGACAACCTGGAGGAAGCCGAACGTTTGTACCGCCGGGCCTATGACTTGGCTCTCCGCGTCGCTCCCGGCGGCGGTGCCGAAGCAGCCACGGCCAACAACCTCGCGGTGATCACGGGAAGGCGCGGCGACCTCGCACAGTCTGAGCGATATGCAGCAAGCGCTCTTGCGATCCGGGAAAAGCTCACACCTGCGGGCGATGCAATCATCCCAAGCCTCGTGGGCTACGGCGATTTGCTCTACACCCGTGGCGATCTCGCAGGCGCCGAGGCAGCTTTCCTCCGCGCCAAGAGAATCCTTGAGAAAATCCAGCCCGAGAGCAGGCCGTTGGCAATAACCCTGCACGACCTTGGCGAGATCGCCCATCGTCGTGGTGATGACGACGCAGCGGAGAACCTTTTCCGGCGGGAGCAAGCCCTCTTCGAAAAGATCGATCCGAGCGGCAGCCTCGACAGCCTCGCCGGCATCGGTGAGGTGGAGCTGCAGCGGCACCAGGGAAAGAAAGCGGAGGAATCGTGGCGACAAGCCTTTGCCATCAGCGAAAAGTTCAAGCCGAGAGGTCCGAAGAGTGCCTGGTGTCTGAGCGGCCTGGCGGCGGCGGCGCGGCTCCAGGGGCGGGACACGGAAGCTGAAAAGCTCTTGCAGCAGGCCCTTGCAATCTGGCAGGAGATCAACCCCGAGGCCGTCGACGCCAGCACCATCCACTTGAAGCTCGGCATCCTCCTTTTCGATCGGGGTGACGCCGAGGCCGCCGAAGCTCACTTTCGCACCGCGATTCGTATCCGCGAGAAGAATCGTGCCGTGACGCCCGAGGGCTACCAGGCGCTAGCCCGGTTGCAGACGCGGAAAGGCCAGGCCAAAGAAGCGGCGGCGAGCTACCTGGCGGCGGTCAATGCCCTGGAAGCCCAAAGGACGCGCCTCGGAGGCGCGCAGGAATCGCAATGGCTCTACGGCTCTTTCCTGGGTGACCTTTATTTCGAAGCCGCGGAGAATCAGATTGCGGTGAGACAGCCTCAGGAAGCCTGGAGACTCGTCGAGAGAGGACGCGCCCGGGGTCTTCAGGAGCTGCTGGCACAGCGGGATCTGCGCTTCGCTGGGGAGATTCCAGCGCCGCTCTATACTGAGCGCCGCCGGCTGGACGCCGAGTATGACAAGGCCCAGGCGGCGCTCGCCAACTGGACATCGAAACAAGGCGCCGAAAAAATGGAGGGGCTTCAGGGTCGCCTGCACGATCTGCGGCTGGAGCAGGCAGAAGTCCAGGAGAAGATCCGGCGTTCATCGCCACGCATCGCATCCCTCGAGGGCTCCGTCCCTCTCGACCTGGCGGCAGCTCGCTCCGCTCTCGATCCCGGAACCGTGCTCCTCACCTATGCCGTCGGCGAATCACGAAGCTTTCTCTTCGTCATCGAAGCCGAGGAAGTCTCCGGCCCGGGCTTCTTCTTCTATCCGCTCCCGGTTGGCAAAGCAGGCCTGGAGAGAGAAGTCGAAGCCTTCCGCAGCTTGTTGGAACGGCCGGAGACCTCTCTCTCGGCATTGAAACAGCGCGGCCGTCACCTCTATGACCTATTGATCCGCCCGGCCAGGCAGAGGCTCGCCAAGGCTCGGCGATTACTAGTCTCGCCGGATGGGCCGCTGCACTCCCTTCCCTTCGCGGCGCTCGTCTCCAAAAACCACTACCTGGCGGAGTCCAAGCCGATTCACATCGTGGCCTCCGCGGCGGTGTACAAAGAAATCAAGGCGACACGCTCGCAGAAGCCTTCGGCGACGACGGAATTCCTCGCCGTTGGAGACCCACTCTACCCGGCAGGGCTCGAGGATCATGCTGAGAGGGCCGGAGACCCGCAATTGCAGGATGCCCTCCGCCGGGGTCTGCAATTGAAGCCCCTGCCTGCGACTCGTGGCGAGGTGGAGGCGATCTCCAAGCTGTTTCCTGGTGGACGCATCCTGCTCGGCAACGAGGCGACCGAGGAGGCGACGAAGTCCCTGGCACCCAAGGCCCGGCGGCTCCACTTCGCGTGCCATGGCCTGCTCGACGAGCGGTTTCCCCTCAACTCCGCATTAGCTCTCTCGACCCCGGAGCACCCTGAAGAGGGCCGCGACAACGGCCTGCTCCAGGCCTGGGAGATTTTCGACGAGTTACGGCTCGACGCGGACTTGGTCACCCTCTCGGCCTGCGATTCCGGGCTCGGCAAGGAGATGGGAGGCGAGGGACTGGTCGGCCTGGTACGCGCTTTCCAGTTCGCCGGCGCGCGTTCGGTCGTCGCCTCATTGTGGGGGGTCGCCGACGTCTCGACCGCTCGCTTCATGAAGCGCTTCTACAGCTATCTTGGCAGCGGAAAGTCCAAGGATGAAGCCCTGCGGGCGGCGCAGATCGATCAGATCCGAGAGAAATCCGGATCGTCGCATCCTTTCCACTGGGCGGCGTTCGAGCTCTTCGGCGACTGGCGGTGACGCTGGTTCCAGAGCTGGAACAGGAGCGGCCCCAGAAGGGTCCGGAAATGGAATTTCGGGCTCACCCTCCAGCTTGATATCCATTATTTTCAGGGCTTTACAGAAGTCATCTTCTCCGGCGCTGAATTTGCTCTTGCTCTAGCGTCATCAGTAATTGTCGTCGCGTTCGACTCGACAGACACTCCATGCCCATGAAGGGCCTGGTTGGCACAGGAGAAAGAAGACCATGAAGAAGAGGCTATCCAAGAAGCTGACCCTGAGCCGCGAAACGATCCGTCCTCTCGCCGATGAGTCCTTCAGCCATGTCGCTGGGGGATGTCGAGGGCCGAGAACGACATTCACTGCCAACGACTGCTCCGGAGACAATCCCGGATCCGCAGGCTGCTATACCGGAGAATCGCAACAGTGCACCGGCGGGACTGACTCCGGCTTCTGCGGCCCCAGCCTCTATTGCACGTTTTTACAGCAATAGGCTCCAGATCGAGATTTCCCTCGCTCCACTGCCTCGCTCCAGGCGGGCGACTGGCGCGAGGGAGTCCCAAGGCTCCGCCGTCCGTCTCATCGGTTCGCCATGCATGCCTCAGATCGCTACTTCGCCGAAATGCGGACCTTGACCCGCGAAAGTTTCAGGGCACGCCAGGCTCACTCTCTTGCGAGCCTCGGCTTCGGCGCCGCCGGCGTCGCCTTCAGTCATTGGTACGTGGGAACCCAAAGATCGGACCCCGGTCTGTTGGCCGAGGCCAGGCGTTGGCTCGAGATCGCGGAGTCGTTCGCCAGCCCGCCACCCCCTTCTCGCCGAAGCCGTCAATCGGCTCGAGCCTTCCCCTTCAGCTCTCTCGTTTATGGTCCCCTCGGGCTGGCCTTCGTCAAGCTCCTTGTCGCGTGCTCCGCTGGTGACTCTTCGAGAGAGCGCCAGATCGAAGCGTTCACCCAGGCCGTCCGGAGCTGCTCGCGGGGAGCGCCGAGCGAGCTGGTTCAAGGTATCGCGGGGCATCTCTTCGCCACTGCCTTTGTGTACCGTCGCTGGCCCGACCGACGCCTCGGCGAGTTGGGGGACCGTCTGGCACGACGACTCATGGTAGGGCTGGAGGGGGGCTCGTCCGGGCCGATGCCCGTCCGCTCACCTGCGGACCTCACCCTGGCCCACGGTCTCCTCGGCCGCCACCTTGCACTCTTTTCCTGGGCGTCCGCAGCGGGATTCCAGCCGCCGCGTCGGCTTACCACGGCGTTCCGGGAGGCTGCCGCGTTGGCATTGGCGAACCCGGCAGCGCTCTGCCCGCACCCGGAATATGACGGCTCCCTCTGCAATGGTTTCGCGGGTCTCGCCATCGTTGCGGTCGCCGCGCACGAGGCGCTCGGCGACGAGAATTCCATAGAAACCGCCCGTGTTGCGATGCTGCGGGCCCTCAAGGCCGGCTCGATCGACGCAAGTCTCTGCTGCGGGCGAGCGGGTCTCGCCTTGGCCCTCATGAGGGTCGCCGCGCAAGCCTCCGAAGAGCCCTGGCGAGATCTCGCCCACTTGCAGATCGAGTCTGTTCTCAGCACTCACCCTGAAGCTTGGAGCTCGGAAGGGCTCGTTCACGGCCGGGCCGTGATTCCGTGCTTGGCCGAGCTACTGAAAGGATGTTCGGAAAGTCCTCAATCCTCCTGCGAGCTCCCTCCCGCCGTAATCCCCAACCTCTTCATATACCGGTGAAGTGTCGTCTTGGTGAGCCCCAGGCTCTCCCGGGCGGCCTTGACATTGCCGCCGTACCGTTCCAGGCGTGACAGGATCAGCTCGCGTTCGAAGGCACGCACCGCATCTTCAAAAAGGGCGCCGTCCGCCAACAACGGTCCCGCCTTGGGATTGGGCGTGCTACGCAGCACTTCGGGGAGACAACGATCGATCAGGCCGCGGTCGATCCAGGCACCAGGTTGGGCGTGGATGATGAAGAGCGAGCAGGCGCGCGCCAGGTCGCGGACGTTGCCGGGCCAGTCGTGGGCGACCAGAGCCTCGAAGGCGTCGCGAGTGAAGCCGAGGGTGCGCTTGCGGAGCTTGCGCTCGTGGTGCCGGCGATAGTGATCGAGCAGCGGCGGGATGTCCCAGGGGCGTTCGCGCAGAGGAAGCAGGCGGATGGCCAGGGTGCGAAAGCGGTCGTAGAAGTCCGCGCGCAGGGTTCCCTCGCGCACCGCCTGGTCCAGGTCGCGGTTGGTGGCCAGCACGATGGCGACATCCACTTTGATCTCGCGGGTCTGCCCCACCGGCGTCACGGTGTGGCTCTCCAGGACGCGCAGCAGGTGAGCCTGCGCCCGCGGCGATAGCTCGCCGATCTCGTCGAGGAACAGCACGCCGCCGTCGGCGGCACGGAAGAAGCCCGGCTCGTCGGTCAAGGCGCTGGTGAAGGAGCCCCGCTTGTGGCCGAAGAAGCGGGAGGCCGCGAGCTCGTCCGTGATCTCGGCGCAGTTGACCACCACCAGCGGACGCTTGTGGCGCGTGCTGTAGGCATGGAGGTAGCGGGCCACCAGGTCCTTGCCCGTGCCGCGCTCGCCGAGGACGAGCACCGGCTCCGGGTTCTCGGCCTCGATCGCCGGAATGAAGGTCTCGTGCAAAGTCCGCCGCAGCGCTTGCGTGCTGGAGGAGTCGCCGAGGATCTCAGGCGCGTTCTCGGCCGTCTCCCGTGCCTCGCGCAGCTCCCGCAGCTCACGCGCCTGAGCAGCCTGGCGAAAGGAGAAGCCGAACAGCCGTCCCACCGCCGTGGCATAGCCCTCCAGCCAGGCCCGGTCTCCTTCCCCGTAGGCCTCCAGCAAGCCGCTGTTTTGAAGATAGACGACGGCGAGGACGGCGCTGCGGACCGGATCGAAGATCGGCGCACAGAGCACGCTGTACGAGCCACCCTCCAGCGACGGAGTGTGGGAGGCGTCCGCCCGCAGCCGCAGGTCCTCGATCAGCTCGGGCCGGCCGCTCGCCACGACCCGATGGATCACCGACGGGCTCACGCCGCGCACCGATTCTCCCCGCTCGCACGCCGCGATCTGCTCCGCCGCGAGCTTTCCCATGACGTGGACGGCCCGCAGGCGCAGCGGCTCCGCCTGCTCGACCACGAGCAGCAGCGCTTTCCGCGCGCCGAAACCTCGCGACGCGGCCTCGAACGACGCCCTTAGCGCCGCCTCTTCGCCGCCGTCGCTCGACAGCACGGCCAGGAGCTCGTTCATCGAGCCGAGGAGCTGCGAGTAATCGCGCCCTGACGGCGGAGAAACTTGAGCAATCATGGTTCTAGCGTAGCAGAGCCCCCAATAGCCCGACCCTCTCGCTGGGCCCCCCTCATCACACCCCGGCCCTCTTCTCCCATCGCACTTGTGTCTGCCCCTCGCCTTCCGAGACGTGCCCGATCCCTTGTCGGTCCCGTCCGTCCTCTCGGCAAACTTGCTCGATGGCCCGTCGGCTCTGCCTTATGCTTCATCGGTCGTGGAAGATCGGGGACAGGGCGTGCACGATGCCTCATCGGTCTTGCACGGTGCCTCGTCGGTCGTGACCGATGCTTCATCAGTCGTGCACGATGCCTCGTCGGTCATGACCGATGCCTTGTCGGTCGTGACCGATGCCTCGCCGGTCGTGCACGATGCCACGCCGGTCGTGACCGATGCGCCGTAGGTCATGACCGTTGCCACGTAGGTCATGACCGTTGCCAAGTAGGTCATGACCGATGCCACACAGGTCATGGCCGATGCCACGTCGGTCGTGACCGATGCCACGTCGGTCGTGACCGATGCGCCGTAGGTCATGACCGATGAGGCAACGCGCGTGACCGATGCGCCATCGGTCGTGTCCGATGAGGCAAAGCGCGTGACCGATGCGCCATCGGTCGTGACCGATGAAGCAACGCGCGTGACCGATGAGCCATCGGTCGTGACCGATGAAGCAACGCGCGTGACCGATGAGCCATCGGTCGTGTCCGATGAGGCAAAGCGCGTGACCGACGAGCCATCGGTCGTGACCGATGAGGCAACGCGCATGACCGATGAGCCGGCAGTCGTGACCGATGAGGCAAAGCGCATGACCGATGAGCCGGCAGTCGTGACCGATGAGGCAAAGCGCATGACCGATGCCTCGTCTTGCCTGACCGATGCGTCATCGTGTGCGACCGTTGCTCCGCCGCGCGTCTCCAATGAGCCGACATGCGTGGCCCATGGGCGGCACGCTCGAAAGCCAGAGAGACTAAGAAGACTCCTCAGCTGAGCCAAGAGTCATTGACCACGACCTGCACCAGCCGCATCCCGAGGCGGATCGCGCCTAAGGCTCGAATTGCAGCTCGGGATCGTGCTGCGCGCGATTCAGGAACTTCACCACCCGCCGCGCCAACTCCACCGTCGCCGCCTCCCGCTCCGCCGCGTCGCAGAAGAGCCGTAGCGCCGCCAGCGCTTCGCGCTCAATCCCCTTGGCCTCGAAAATCCACTTCATGCCAACCGCCAGCTGCGCCACCTCGGCATTCCGCCCCGCCTTGAGCCAGAGGACGGCCAGGTCGAGCGAGGAGAGGGCTGCCTCGTAGGGGAGGTTGCGGTCCGTGAAGTCGGCGCTCACCTTTTCCAGCTTGGCGATCGCCTCCTCGGCCCGGCCCTGGCCGGCGGCCACCTTCGCCTGCAACCAAACCAGCCGAACGAGGTCCAGCTCGTTGCCTTGCTCAGCCGCAATCTCGGTCACCACAGGCAGGAGGAGCGCCGCCTCGTCCCACCTCTCCAGGTGACAGCTATTGTTGACGGTCTTGAAGCGGAACGCAAAGAGCAGGCGGGGATCTCCTGAGGCTTCGACGAAGGGGGCCGCCTCCGCCAGGGCCGCGAGAGCGCCCTCGATATCGCCCATCAGGTCGAAGACGTGCTCCTTCTTCAAAAGGATGCGAGCGGCCGCCACAGGATCGCCACCGCTGGCGGCGCCGGCTCGGTCGAGTAGCCTCAAGGACTCGGCCAATCGACGCTGCTCTCGCCGCAAGGAGGCTTCGAGGTCGAGCAGCCGCCATTCCGGGAGCAGCTCGGGATCGAATTCAGCCCCCAGCCGGAGGCTCCACGACCGGCCGAAGGCTTCGTCGGCCGCGTCGAAATCCGTCGCCACCCGGCGGGCGTTGCCGATGAAGCCCCAGCAGAAGCCCAAGGCTCGATATCGCCGGCCCTCCGGCGCCTGCTCGGCGATGAACAGGGCCAGCTCCGCCAACTCCAGCGCATCCTCCACTTTGTGGGCCGCGGCCCGCACGCTCGCTTCGCAGGCCCGTGCCGCCAGGGCAATGCTGCGGCCGGGCCGGAGGGACAGCTCGAGCAACCTCCGGCGGTCGGCAATCGGGAAGCGCTCCAGCGCTGTCCAGACTTCCTCCGCCTCGCGGCGCGCTTCCTCCGGCGGCTGAGGCAGCGACCGCGCCAGCCCGTCCTCGACCAGGTAAGAAGTCACAGCCAGCAGCGCCGGCTCCAGGACCTCCAGATCGACCGGCTCGGCGCTCGCAATCCCGCGCCGGCGGGCCGAGGCGAGGATCGCTGCATAGACGCGGCGGAGCTGCACCACGAACCACCATTCCACGCGCGCCACCGCCGCCATGCGGCGCAGGACCTCGTCCGGCGCGGGGTCCACCGTCTCGTAGCGGGAAATCTGGGCCTGCCCCACCCCGCACGCCTTCCCGAAATCCGCCTGCGAGAGGTCGGAATGATTCCGCAGGAAGCGCACCACCAGCCTCAAGACTCTCGGATCACCCCGCTTCGCCATCGCCGATTTCCCCTCTTCTGGACATAGGTTATGATTATTTGGTCCACTTTTCCCTGAAGAGCTTGCCCGCGCGGCCATGGCGACCGCGGCGGAGCGCTCTCCAGGGAGCTGCCATGACGACCAGGTCTTTCCGTCGTAAAACGATTCTTCTCCTGCTGGTTGCCCTTTTCGCCACGCCGTGGGTCAGTGCCGCCGGGCCTCGGGCCGTTGAGAGCGCGCGGCCCGGGCAGGCCCTCGAACCGGCCCGATTCGAGCTCCTCAACCAGCTCTGGAACACCCTGCGGAGCCTGTGGAGCGAGACCGGCTGCCAGATCGATCCGGACGGCCGTTGCTTGACCAGCCCTTCACCGCCGCCGCCCACCCTCCAAACCGACGAGGGTTGCAACATCGACCCGAGCGGCCGTTGCCATTCGTAGCCCTTCAAGCTCGGCCTCTTCCCCTGCCCGGGGAAGGAGCCGAGCGCTCCGCCTTCTCGAGGTCGGCGATCAGCCGATGCGCCTGCTCCACGGTTGCGGTCTCCCGCCGAGCGGCCTCGCAAAACAGAGCGAGGGCTTCCAGCGCCGCGTCATCCATTCCCTTGTCGTCAAAGATCCACTTCATCGCCACTGCAAGCTGCGCCACTTCCTGATTTCGCCCGGCCTTCAACCAGAGAACGGCCAGATCGAGCGCTGAGAGGGCCGCCTCGTAGGGCAGCTTGTGAGCCGTGAAATCCTCACTCACCTGCACGAGGCGGGAGATCGCATCTTCGTCCCGGCCCTGGCCGGCAGCTACCTTCGCCTGCAACCAGCCGACCCGAATGAGCTCCAGCTCGTTGCCACGCTCGACCGCCGTCTCGCATACGACGGGCAGCAGTTTCGCCACCTTTTTCCACTTCTCCTGGCCGCAGAGGTGATTGGCGGTCTTGAAGCGAAAAGCAAACAGCAGGTGAGGATCTCGTGCGGCTTCTACGAAGGGGGCCGCCGCCGCTAGGGCCTCGAGCGCGCCCTTCCTGTCTCCCATCCGCTCGAAGACATGCTCCTTTTTTAAAAAGATACGGGCCGCCGCCAACGGCTCGCCGCCGCTGGCAGCGCGGGCCTGGTCGAGCAGCTCCAAGGCTTCCGTGAACCGCTGTTGCTCCCGCAGGAGAGACGCTTCGAGGCTGAGCAGCCGCCACTCGGGCAACAGCTCGGGCTCGATGCTGGCCCCACTGCGCCAGAGCTTCCAAGCCTGGGCGAACGCTTCGTCAGCCGAGTCGAAATCGGTCGCCACTCGTCGGACGTTACCGATGTGTCCCAGGCAGTAACCCCGGGCTTGAAGGCCCGCCTCGCCTGGCAGCCGCTCGGCGATGTCGAGGGCCAGCTCCGCCCGCTCCATGGCGACCTCGACCCTGTGGCTCGCGGCCCGCACGCTTGCCTCGCACACCCTCGCCACCAGCGCGACGGTGCGATATTCCGGGAACGTCGCGATCAGCTCTTGCCGCTCCTTGGGGGCGGCCGCCTTCAGCCGCTCCCAGGCCGCCTGGGCCTCGCGGCGCGCCGCCTCCATCTTCTCCTGCCGTTTCCGGCCGATCAGCTCGGCATAGGTCACCTCCGCGGCGGTCAAGCCCGTGGCGAGGGCGGCGCGGATGATCCTTCGCCTCTCCTCCGGAGTGGGCGCCAGGGAGGAAGCCACCTCTTCCGGCAGGTCGGGGAAGATCAGGCGATGGGCGAACTCCAGCACGTCCACC
>Ga0134121_10000834_pt1 | contig 31874 bp, 22 predicted proteins | sample KB301_FD_96463 | JGI IMG/M metagenome (GOLD analysis project Ga0134121, IMG submission 96463) | Terrestrial soil microbial communities without Nitrogen fertilizer from Kellogg Biological Station, Michigan, USA - KB3-0-1 | ecosystem: Environmental > Terrestrial > Soil > Unclassified ...
GTACCCGTCAGTGTACTTCCCTTCCATGATCACCGTGAGATACGGCGCGTTCATCTCACGCATCGCACGCTCTGCGGCAAGAATGTTCGGCTGCGTTTCAATCACAGGCACCGGAATCGTGATGTTTTCAGCGAGACCGACCTTTGTGCCGCTCTTCGCGCTCGCGCGAATCGCCTGCACAGCAAGCCCGTGACCCAGCACCGCATGATGGCGCGTCGTGTTCAATCGCAGCCCGGTGAGTGTCAATCCCGGCGCATGTACACCCCAGCGATAACCAACCTCGAGGAACGCGCCAAACTCATTGATCGTGAAGATGTGCTTAACACGATCGGTCAGACGCGCCGCGACGTAACCTGCATAGTCGCCGAAAGCTTTTGCAGTGTCGCGTCCTTCCCAACCACCAAAACGATCCTGTAACGACTGTGGCAAATCCCAGTGGTAGAGAGTCGCGTAAGGCTGTATACCATTTGCGAGCAACTCATCGACGAGGCGGTTGTAGAAATCGAGTCCCTTCGGATTTGCTGGACCATCACCGTTCGGAAACACGCGCGGCCAGGCGATCGAAAAGCGATAAGCCTTCACGCCGAGCGCCTTCATCAACTGCACGTCACTCTTGTAAAGATGGTAATGATCGTTCGCGACGTCGCCGTTTGAGTTGCTATTAACTTTGCCTGGCGTGTGCGAGAAGGTGTCCCAGATCGATGGACCACGACCATCTTCCTTGACGGCGCCTTCGACCTGATACGAGGCGGTTGCCGTGCCCCAGATAAAGCCCGGCGGAAACGCGCGGCCGGAACTGGAACGATCTTGAGTAGCGAGATTAGATCCAAGCGAAGGCAGCTCCGCAGTGGAAACGAGCGCCGCTCCGCCCGCGAGTTTTGCAAACGTCCGCCTCGAGATTTTCTTCATCGTAAATTGTCCTCCTGTTTTTTGAAGACGGTGCCGCGTATTAAATAGTTAAAGTTCGACGCCAAACCTGGTCAAGAGCTCGCGTCGTCCGGTATTCGTGACCCGTATTGCCCTACTATCGAGATCCTGAGTTACCCACTTTTTCTTGATCGCAAGCTTCAATAACTCAGCGCCCAAAGCACCACCGATGTGTGGGCGCCTTTCACTCCAGTCAAGACACGCGTACGCGAATCGGCGGCGCAACTTGCGCGTCTCTTCAACGTCAATGCCGAGCGCCGCGACAGCCTTCATGCCTTCGAGCGTCAAGTCATAAGCATCACTTGCAGAGCGCGACAGCCATTTAAGCTGGTTGAATCTGTCGTGTAACAGCACACCGAGGTGACCGGCCATATGATCGTAACAAATTCGCGCGGCGCGCAATCGCGTTGGCGTGTTCGGAATAAACTTCGGGCGTGGCTGGTCTACTAATACGCTCAGGCCTTCCAGCACTCGCGCGACCTTTGGTCCGTCGAGACTGTAAAACCTGTGCTTGCCCTGCGTAATAACTTTAACGAGGTGCTCGGCCTTCAGACGATTCAAGTGCGCGCTGGCAGTTGAGGTGGCAACGTCAGCGACGATGGCGAGCTCGGTGCTCGTGCGCGCGTGTCCGTCCATCAGACAGAACAGCATGCGCGCGCGGGCCGGCTCGCCGATGGCCCCTGCGATCCTGGCCACCGCGACTTCATCCAGTTGTTCTACATTCACATTTTGATGATAAGCGAATCGTCACTGCTGTGACAATGGTAAAAGTTGGACACTGGAGGACAGTACAATGATCACCTGCGTGATTCGTTATCAGATCGATCCTTTTCAACGAGACGTGTTCAAAACTTACGCTGAGAACTGGGGACGCATCATTCCGCGATGCGGCGGTCATCTTGTTGGTTACTTCATGCCGCACGAAGGTACGAACGATGTCGCCTGGGGATTGATCGCATTCGACAGTCTCGCCGCTTACGAGACATACCGGGCGCGCTTGCGGTCGGATTCAGAGGCACTGGCAAACTTCGCGATAGCGGAAAGCAAACGTATCATTCTTCGCGAAGAGAGAAATTTTGTGCAGGTAGTCGAGGGGACATTTCATGTTAACCCAAGCTGAAAAGGGCGCCGCATTCGCTGAGCTACACAAGCGCGCCGGGACGTTCGTCATTCCGAATCCGTGGGACGTAGGCAGCGCTCGGCTGTTGGCCCATCTCGGTTTTGAAGCACTCGCGACAAGCAGCGCCGGGTACGCGTTTTCGATCGGGAAGCCGGATAACGCTGTCGGTCGCGAGCCGATGTTGGCCCATGCGGCGGCGGTCGTAGCGGCAACGGATCTTCCAATCAGTGTCGATCTGGAGAACGGTTTTGGTGATGCTCCTGAGGTCGTTGCGGAGACAATCAGGCTCGCGGCAGCTACGGGCGCTGTGGGCGGATCGATCGAAGACGCAACCGGACGCGCTGACGATCCACTCTACGAACGCGCATTCGCCATCGATCGCATCAAAGCCGCGGCTGAAGTCGTCCGCAATCTTCCTTTTCCGTTCATGTTAACTGCGCGTGCGGAAAACTATCTCGCCGGCAACCCTGACTTGAAAGCCACGATCGAGCGATTGCAGATGTATCAGGAAGCCGGCGCTGATGTGCTCTACGCGCCCGGCCTCACCAGGAAGGACGACATCGCGACGCTGATCAGTTCGGTCGATCGTCCGGTAAACGTGTTGATGGGTTTGAAAGGCGTGAAACTAACAGTGGATGACGTGTCTGCGCTCGGCGCGAAGCGCATCAGTGTCGGCAGCGGTCTCGCACGCTGTGCACTCGGCGCTTTTCTTCATGCTGCACGTAACATACGCGAACATGGATCTTTTGCTTTTGCGGAAGACGCGGTTGACTACCGGACCATCAATTCAATGTTCGCGTCTTGACACGCGTACGTGTCGAGGCATATGTTTGTCGCCGCGTAACAACTGTTCTTTGCACGTTAACAATCGCTAATTCAACTCGACGTCGTCGAGTTGGACCGTCGCAGGTGCCCATGAGGGCGACAAGGGAAGTTGGGTGAAATGCCCAGACGGTTCCCGCCACTGTGTACCGGCAATTGCATACATCACATCAACGTCACTGATCTCGACGCGAGATTGGGAAGACCGTGAAGCTATGCGCTCGAGCCGGAAGTCAGGAAACCTTGCCTGCTGCAACGGAAGCGACCACAGCAGCTCCGGGAAAGGGCCAGTGGCGTCAGAGTAATTAAGTAGAGCTATCGAGTTTAGACGCCCTCGATCTTCCAATGGAGATCGAGGGCGTTTTTTATTTTGGCCACGAAAAGGCACAGAAAGCACAAAATGTTTGTGTGAAAGAGAGAGTCAAAAGCTATGAGAAGAGTCATTGTTTCGATAGTGATCACATTGATCGTGGTTGGCGCAGCGCAGGCGCAGACAGCAGCCATCACTGGTTACATAAAAGATCCGCAGGGTGCGAATATGCCGGGCGCGACAGTCAGGCTCTACGGGCGCGAGCGAAGCTTCAGCCTGGTTACGGTGACTGACTCGAACGGCGCGTACAGCTTCAAAAATCTTGCTCCGGGCGAATATCTCGTCGAAGCTGAAGCAAGCGGGTTTTCCCTCGCGCCTGCGCAATTGGTCGATGTCGAACGTGGCAAGACAACTACGCACGACGTGACACTCGAGCTCTCAGGTTTGCGCAGCGCCGTTGTGATCACTGCTTCCGATACACCGCAAACAGTCGATGAAGTTTCGAAAGCATTAACCGTCGTCGGCGATGAGGAGATTGATGAACGCGACGAGCTTGCGATTCCCGAGGCGCTGCGAATCGTGCCCGGATTGCGCGTGCAGCAACTCGGTGGTCCAGGCTCTCTCACTTCGATCAAAACGCGCGGCCTGCCCAGCGAAGACACGGCTGTCTTGATTGATGGCATACGCTTTCGCGACGCCGCCGCGCCCCAGGGTGACGCCTCAGGCTTTTTGGAAGACTTGATCGTCACCGATGTTAGTCGTGTTGAAGTACTGCGCGGCTCGGGATCGTCGTTGTACGGGTCAAACGCGGTCGGTGGTGTGGTAAATATCGTGACTAATGAAGGTGGTGGTCCGATTCACGGCAGCGTGCTCGGTGAGGGCGGCGGCCTGGGCCTGTTTCGAACGCGGGCGCAACTCTCTGGTGGCGCAAAAAATAATCGCGTGGTCTATAGCGGCGGCTTTTCGTTTTTCAACGTGAGTCGCGGCATCGACAATGAGGACGAAGCACGCACCACGAGTGGACAAGGAAGAATTCTGTTTCGTCTGACGCCCACCGCAACACTTACGGGACGCATCTACACCGCCAATTCGCGATTACAGTTGAACAATAACCCGGAAGCCATCGGAACTCTTCCGGCTACCGGCATCATCGAAGCTATTCCCTTTTCGACATTCATTCCCGGTGTCAACGATCCTGACAACCTGCGCAAAGCGAACTTCTTCGACGGCGCGGTCACGTTCACGCAACGTCCGACTGAAGCTTTCGGCTACACGATCAGTTACCAGGGTCTCATTACAAACCGCAGCGGCATCAATGGACCACTCGGCGTCGGCTTTCAACCGTTTGGCGGCACGACGCGATCCGATTTCGACGCGCGGGTTCACACTCTCAACGCGCGTGTCGATCTGCGCGCCGGACATTTCAACCACATCACTGGCGGTTACGAGTTTGAGAACGAGAGTTTTGCGAACCCGTCGTTTCAGGTCAATCCTGCCGATAACTCGGACGTCGACGTCGCGCAACGAAGTCACGCTTTCTTTGTTCAGGACCAACTGCGCTTTCTCGACGATCGTTTACAGATCGCCGCTGCTTTCCGCACACAGTTGTTTCGTTTGCAGGACCCGCAGTTTACGCCCACAGCGTCCGCGCCTTACGCGGGTATCACCTTTCAGTCGCCGCCAACCGCATACACTGGCGACGGCTCGATCGCTTACACGTTTCAATCGACGGGCACTAAGCTGCGCGGGCATGTCGGCAACGGCTACCGCGCGCCGTCGTTGTTTGAACGTTTCGGCACAGCCTTCGACAGCTTCTTCGGTTACTCGATCTTTGGCGATCCCCGTCTGAAGCCGGAAAAATCAGTCGCTTTCGATGCCGGAATAGATCAGACGTTTGCTGACAATCGGGTGCGCCTGTCTGCGACTTACTTTTACACCGAGCTACAGCGCATTATCATCTTCGACTTCTCGGGTTTGATCGATTTCACGACCGATCCGTTCGGCCGCTTTGGTGGATACCTCAATACTGATGGCGGTATCGCGCGCGGCGCTGAAGTAGAGTTCAGGGCTACTCCGTTCAGGACCTTGAATCTCACGGCTGCTTATACGTTCACGAAAGCACAGCAACGCACGCCGCAAGTGCCGGGGACGATACGCTCGCTCGTGATTCCCGATCATCAGTTCTCGATCGTTGCGACACAGCATGTCGGACGCCGCGTGCTGATCAACTTCGATTTCTCGGCATCGAGCAATTACCTCGGTGCGGTCATCGATCCGACGACGTTTACGAGCCGCGGGTTTAGATTTAAAGGACTAGCGAAAGCTGATCTCGGCGCGAGCTATTCGTTGCCGTTGGGTGACGATCGAAAACAACTGCGGTTCTTCGGGTATGTAGACAATCTCTTCGATCGGGAATACTTTGAGAGCGGCTTTCGCACGCCAGGCAGGACCGGAAGGGCAGGCGCAACGTTAGTGTTTTAAGATGATGGAAACGGATGACGAGCGTGAGGTGCTTACGGAGGGTGAGGACTATTACTTCGAAGACGGATTGATGGTCCTCACCGCTCGGTATCTCTTGCGTCGAGGTTACTGTTGTGAACAGGGTTGTCGCAATTGTCCGTATGGATTTGTTGGACAAGATGATAAGTTTTCACGCAAAGACGCAAAGATCGCAAAGACGCAAAGGCGCGACCAAAGCATTTGACCCGCCTTTGCGTCTTTGCGATCTTTGCGTCTTTGCGTGAAAAATCCTGTCGTTTCTAAATACCTACACTATGAGTACCTTCCCTCGCCGCATCATCTGCCTTACGGAAGAAACCACCGAGACGCTCTATCTTCTTGGCGAACAGGATCGCATCGTCGGCGTGTCAGGCTATACAGTGCGTCCACCTGAAGCGCGGCAGAAGCCGAAAGTCTCCGCATATATCAACGCGAAATTCGACAAGATCCTTTCACTCAAACCCGATCTCGTCTTCGCCTTCTCCGATCTACAAGCTGACATTGCCGCTGAGTTGATTCGACGCGGAGTCACTGTCTTTACATTCAACCAACGCAGCATCGTCGAGATCATGGAGATGATTCTGACGATCGGCCGGATTGTCGGCAGTGCAGAAAAGGCGGAGCAACTGGTAACAACGCTACAAACCGAAATGGATGCGATTGCGCACTCAGCGTCGCGTTTTCCGTATCGTCCGCGCGTGTTGTTTGAAGAGTGGTACGACCCGCTCATCTCCGGAATTCGCTGGGTCGATGAGCTGATCGAGATCGCCGGCGGCGATCCCATATTTCGTGAGCTGCGGGAATGCCAGAGTGCAAAAGATCGGATCGTGGATCCGGCGATCGTGATCGATCGTGATCCGCAGGTAATCATCGGTTCGTGGTGCGGGCGACAAGTCAAAAAGCATCTGATTCGGGCGCGTGAAGGCTGGGCTAACATCAGCGCCGTTCGCAACGATCAGATTTACGAAATCAAATCGGCCTACATCCTCCAACCTGGCCCAGCCTCGCTCACCGAAGGCCTGCGCCAACTGCACGCAATACTCGCCCACGCGACGGAACAAGCAGTGGATCCTACCCTGCTACCGCAAGAAAAAGCCGACAGTCGTTTGGGAATTTCCCGGACAACCCAAATGGCCCGAACCATCCTCTGAGCAACTGCTATTCGGCTCTCCCACAGCTCCGCAAAAAAGCAATTCGGTTGGTGCTCGCTTTTGTGACAGTCCTATTCGTGTAACAGGGATTCACAAAGCGTCGATTTGCGGAGTTAACCTGAGAACCGGTCACGCGACTGGGCCTCCAGTCACCTGTTCTCGGAATGCCATAACGCGTCTGCTTCAGTCAGACCACACTCTAGGAGGATACTCTGTGTTTAAGACCATTCTGATCGGCACGATCATCATTGCGTGCGCCTCAATCGCCGCCGCGCAATCCGACTATAAGAAGTTCGAGTTTTTTGGTGGATACTCGCACAACCGGATCGATACCGGCATTGGCGACAACGATCCTGATCTCGATGATGTCTTCGATGAGCGCGAAGGCTTTCACGGGTTCGAAGTCTCAGCGACGGGAAACCTCACGCGCTACTTCGGGATCAAGGGCGACTTTTCAGGACACTTCAAGAACCGGACGTTCCCGTTTCCCGGCGTTCCGGGGGCGAGCGTTGACCTCGACTCACGTCTCTACAACTTTCTCGGAGGCGTGCAAATAAAGGACAACTCTACGGAAGGGACGTTCAAGCCATTCGCTCACGCCCTTGTTGGTGTTGCGAATGCTCGTAATCGAATCGACATCAACAACCTGGTTTGCGCCACAGTCGCGTGTCCGGCGGATGACACGCTAAGCGAAACTGGATTTGCGGCTGCGTTTGGAGGTGGTATCGACATTCGCGCCAGCGATCGTATCTCAATCCGCGCGATACAGATCGACTACAACCCGACGCGATTGTTTGACAGCACACAGCACAACTTCCGAATCGGAGTCGGAATCGTGTTTCACTGAGAAAGACCAGCCACAAAAGGCACAAAGCGGATCACAGAAGGCACAAACAGGTCTGGTCACACGAACCCAAGGCCTCGCAGAGATTGCTTTTTATTTTTGTGCTTCTTGTGATCCGCTAAGAACCAGTATGTCCTGGTACGACAAGCCATCCTCGCGTCCGGACCAACGTCCGTACATCTTCTTCTCAACCACCAGCCCGTATTTCTCGAGCAGCTGCATCACAAAACTCTCATCGTATGCGACTGCACTCTCGGGACTGTGTTCGTGTACGTAGCGCCATTCACCTTCGCCAAAATTAAATGCCAGATCGTTCGCGTCTTTACTCGCCAAACTTGCTTGCTCGTCGTTGAGAAGAAAGAACGTCGCGAGGCAACGTCCATCACTCTTCAACAGACGAGCGACCTCACTGAGATAATTACTGACTTCATTCGGGCGCATGTGTGTGAAGACCGATTTCAGGAGGATCAGATCGAATGAGTGATCTGCGAATGGAAACACGTACGCTTCGGCGCGGTGGGCTGCGTTTGGATTGTAGGCGAGATTGCGCACATCGATGTGTGCGAACTGAAAATTCTTATGACGACAAGCAATCTTCTGCTGGCACCAATTGATCGATGGTCGATGGATGTCTACTCCGACATAGCTGCCGTTTTCGTCGAGATAGTTCTTCAGGTGCAGCGCCATCTGACCACAGCCACAGCCGATATCAAGCACACGTTCATCCGGCCGTAACCCTGCCAGCGAACGCAGGTAACCCATAAACTCCGCACCCGACGATTCAAAACTACCGAGCGGTCCCACATACCTGCGCAGATGCAGCGGCGGCAAATCCCCCTTGCAGTTCAGCGCGCGCACGGCATAGTCCACCGGCCCGAGCGCCACCAGCCCGGCGTTTCGAATACTTCTCAGCAACCTGATCGTGTTCCGGTTCATGTCGGTGCGCGATTGTGCCACGGATGAACACGGATTACACTGCGGATCTGCTTTCTACTTCCAGGAAAACCGTGAGGATAGTCATGCAAATGCGTCGCGTAATGTTCGCGTTGATGATGATTGTTGCGGTGATGGTCGCGCCCACACCTGTTACACAACATGCCGCGTCAAACTCGTTCACGATCGAACAGATCAAGAGTTATCCGTTTCCGAATGAGTTGACTGCATCTGCGACCGGAGCGCGGATCGCGTGGGCGTTCAATGAGCGAGGGGCAAGGAATGTTTGGGTGGCCGAAGGGCCTGATTTCAAAGCGCGACGATTGACGAACTATGAAAATGACGACGGGCAGGAGCTGACGAGTCTTTCGGTTTCTGCTGATGGTAAGTATGTCATCTACGTTCGCGGCGGAGATCATGGATCGAATTTCGACAGCTCGGTTGGCGTCAATCCCGCGATTGGCCCAACTCAGATGAAGGTTCAGATCTGGAGCGCGCCGTTCGCCGGTGGCGAGCCGAAGCTTCTGGGCGAAGGCGACGAGCCACTGATCTCACCGAAGAGCGATCGCGTGGTGTTCGCGAAGGATCGTGGACTATGGACTGCACCGCTCGACGGCTCGACACCTGCCAAACGACTCTTCTTCGCGCGCGGCGAGTGCGGTTCGCCCGAGTGGTCGCCTGACGGCAGCAGGCTCGCATTCGTTTCCAATCGCGGCGACCATTCTTTTGTCGGCGTCTACACAAACGACTCGACACCGATCGTCTATTTATCACCATCAACTTCACGTGACTCGAGCCCGCGCTGGTCACCTGACGGAAAGCGAATCGCGTTTGTGAGACGTCCCGGTAACGGCGGCGCGCCTGAGCCGGCACTCGAACAACGCCCGCAGGCATGGTCCATCTGGACCGCTGACGCAATCACCGGCGATGGACAACAACTCTGGAAGAGCCCGTTCACTTTGCGCGGCTCTCCGCCGAGCACGGAAGGCGGAACAAACCTGCGCTGGGCCGCCGCTGGTCGCATCGTGTTTCTCTCGTACCTCGACGGCTGGCCGCATCTTTACTCGATTTCCGAAAACGGCGGCGAGCCACTGTTGCTGACGCCCGGCAACTACATGGCCGAGTACATCTCGATCAGCAACGATCGACGTTACCTCGTCTTCGCCGGAAACATGGGCACTGACGCTGACGATATCGATCGCCGCCACATCGTAAAGGTCCCAGTCGATCGAGCCGAACCCGTTGTGATGACTCCCGGCAAAGGACTCGAGTGGACACCGTTTGTCACCGGCGACGGTAAATACATCGCGTACATCGGCGCGACCGCGCAACGTCCACCGATGCCGGTCGTGATGCCGGCGTCGGGCAGTGGCAAGGCGATGACGCTCGCGGAAGATCGGATTCCGAGTGATTTTCCGGCGTCTCAACTGGTCGTGCCAAAGAAGGTGAGCTACAAGGCGCCCGATGGTGTTGAAGTTCACGGGCAGTTGTTTGAAGCGGCGGGCGGCGCGTCGAAGAAGCCAGCGATCGTTTACGTTCATGGTGGTCCACCGCGACAGATGCTCGTTGGTTGGCACTATTCTGATTACTACACAAATGCGTACGCGCTGAACCAGTATCTCGCGAGCCGCGGGTACGTGGTGCTGTCAGTCAACTATCGTCTGGGGATTGGTTACGGGCACGACTTTCATCGTCCGCCGAATGCGGGTGCTCAGGGCGCGTCGGAGTATCAGGATGTGAAGGCGGGCGCTGAGTATTTGCAGCGGCTGTCGCAGGTTGATGCGAAGCGAATCGGGATCTATGGCGGGTCGTACGGCGGCTTTCTAACGGCGCTCGCGCTCGCGCGTGATTCGCAGCTCTTTGCTGCCGGAGTTGATATACACGGCGTACACAATTGGACCGCGGAACGTGCGGCGGGGCTGCTCGAGAATCGTTACGAGAAGATACCGGACGTTCAGCAGGCGCTCGATGTGGCGTGGCAGTCGTCGCCCGTTTCGTCGATTGCGAGTTGGAAATCGCCCGTGTTGTTGATTCACGGTGACGACGATCGCAATGTGCGTTTCAGTCAAACGACGGATCTCGTGAGGCGTTTGGAGAAAGCGGGAGTGGCGTACGACGAGTTAGTAATACCTGACGACACGCATCATTTCATGCGACACGCGAATCTCGTGAAAGTTGACGCGGCGGTTGCGGCGTTCTTCGATCGCGTGTTCGGAATGAAAGGCGTTAGTGAATAAACACTATGGGCCGAAGCGGTGACGGTATTCGTCGGAATAGATGAAACCGAAGATCATGTGCCGGAAATTGCTCGGGTCTGCCGTCAGTGTCGTCACCCAGTTGTCGTATCCGATCGTGTCCGGGTCGCGACGCAGGTAACCGAAGTACTGCATCGCCACAAACGCGCGGATGAAGAACTTGTCCGTCACCGACTGCAGCTCCACGATCTCGCGTAGCACCTCGGCCCGCGTCTTCTGATTGCCATCCAGGGCCGCAACCAAAGCTGCCTTGTTTGCCAGCGTCACTTCCGCGTTCAGCTCCAAGGCATCGACAAATGCGCTATTCGACAACGCATCGTAACGATTCTTGAACTCCGGCCGCTGTACAAACGAATTCATGTAAACCTGCTTGCTGATTATCTCCAACTCGGGTGACTGCGCTCCACCGACCAGCGCCATGTCAGGTACAAATTCAGCATACGCCGGTCGTCGATCGAACCCGACTTCGTAGAACTTGTAGGCAAAGTAACCGCGCCCGCGAAACTCTTCCGAGAGGAAGAAACCTGCCGACACGTGCACGCGATCGCATTCGGGATGATCGAACTCGCCAAAGCCACTGTTGGGACAAGGAGCGAGCGTCGCAGTCCAGTTTGCGAGACCGATCGGGTCCGGCAAACGGCCCAGAAAGTCGATGTACTGCTGCGTGATGAAAGGCGTCACGCCATCGATCGGGTTCTGCGTCGCTGGTGTCGTGTCGTTGTCGACAATCGTGATCGTCGCCGCGTTTTGTGTGCCCAGATTCACGCCAACAACTGCGCTCAAATTCACTGTCAGAGTCTCATCGCCTTCGACGAGCGCATCGTCCACGATCGGAATCGTAAACGTCTTGGTTGTTTCACCGATCCCGAATTGCAAGCGTCCAGCTACCGTAGCGTAGTCACAGCGCTCTGATGCTTTGCTGTTCGCGATCGTGCAGCTCTGTAACCCTGCCGTGTCACTCGTGGAAGACAGGACCAAAGCTGGTCTTGAAGTATCACCAACGCGAGTGACGGTCACGTTCACGAATCCCGCCTCTTCATTCACGCTGAAAGCCGCGTTATTGAATTGCACGGTGGCATCGTCGTTGGCGATTGTCACATTGGCAATGCTATTCGAGAGGAAGGCTACGTTGGTGGCGTTGCTCAACGTTACGGTGAAAGTTTCGTTGGCCTCGACAGTAGTGTCTCCGTTTATCGAAATGTTAATAGTCGCCGATGAACTGCCTGCAGGTATGGTAACTGTGCCGGATGCCGCAACGTAGTCAGACCCAGCCGCTGCTGTGCCATTCGAGGTCGCGTAGTCGACAGTTACAACCTGCACTGACGGAGTCGACAGAGTCACGTTGACGGCAACGTTTCTGGTTCCTGAATCACCCTCCGTGATGCTAATCGCAGACGCCGTCGAAACGAAGGGTTTGAATTCATTGTCAGCGATGTTGATAGTGCCGACATTCGGTGCTGTCAGGATGGCGCCAGTTGGATCGCTCAACGTTAGATTGAAGGTCTCATCTCCAGTTTCAAAGAGATTATCGTTGATGATCGGAATAGAGATGTTCTTACTCAACTCACCTGGTCCAAAGGTAAGCGTCCCGCTGGTGGCAGTGTAATCGGAACCTGCCTTTGCCGTTCCATCGCTCGTCGCAAAATTGATCGAGGCTGTGCCTGAAACGTCTCCGGTTCGAGCTACCCTTATGGAAATCGTGGGACTGTTTTCAAAGACAAAGAACCTGTCTGTCTCGAACTGAATGCCGGTTGGAATTGGCGCAGCGTTCGATACCAACTCCGTCTGCACCAGGAAAACGCGGCTCGCTCCGGGAAAGGTTGTAGGCACTGTGGTGAACGCAAGCCCGTTTGTTCCCCAGCGCGTCAGACTCACGGGCTCGCCTGCAATTTCGGGCAGCGTTATTGCCCCTACGGGTGTGAAAGTATTCGAATCGAATGCCAGTATCACGACATTCGTTCCACTCCGGGACGCAAGAAACGTTCGTTTATTTGGACCATCAACCGCCATCACACTGGAAAAGCCCGCGCCCTGAAAAGTCCCTTTCCAGTCTCCACTCTCCGGATCAGCGACGAGACCTGAGCTCCAAAACAAGAGGCCGTCTGAAAACTTGATCGTGTTCCCGCTACCCCCAACACCACCGGTGACAGTTGCTTGCGTAACTCCGGTTGAATCAACGAGGAACTTTGTTAAAGAACCGTTTGCGGTACCGTAGAGGGTCGAGGCGTTGGCGCCAAACTCTATGAGACCACCAAACCCGTTTGCCGTATTGAGGCGTTGCACGCCATTATCAAAAACTGCAAGCCCGCCGTTGAAACCTCTGCTTAACACGAGTGCCTGCGGACTTCCCGGCACAACTTCCATGTCAGCGGGAGTTTGGGACAAGTTGGTACTGAATTGCACCCCGGGAGTTCCGGTCAGCACGTCAAACCGCCGTGCTGCATTGGCGCCGTTCAAATGTGTCCAGATTGTTTGACCGTCGGTGGAAATGGCCATTTTGCCTGGCTCGCTGCCAATAAAAACAGATGGCCCGATTTCTCCGCTGGCGGGAGTGATCTTCGTTATGCTGTTACCGTTTGGTCCGGCAGTGCTTGGTACGGTCGCATAAAGAGCCTGCGTGGCTTCGCTGTACACCAAACTGTTTGCCGGTAAATCCACTCGCCTCAGAAACGTTGGAATGTATGGCGGGGTTGGTGATGGCGTTGGCGAGGGGGTGGGAGTCGGACTCGCTACCGGCACACCCGGATTAACGAGTGCAGTCTCTATTAAATATACTTTTCCATCGAACGTACTAAATGCCAACCCGTTAGTTCCCCACCGGACCAGGTTGCCAGGACTTCCAGCAAGGCCTTTAATGTCGAGAAAACCCACCGGCAGAAATGTACTGAGATCGAATGCGTTGATCTGGACGTTCAAGCCTCCTCCATTGAGGAACTGACTGACCAGAAAGAAGGCGCGGTTGTTAGGCACATCAATCACATGTGACGTGCTGATGAACCCAACACCCGAAAAAGTCCCTACCAGATCTCCGGTGCCGGGATCGAGCACCTGACCGGTAGAACCATACAGGAGATTGTTCGCGAGAATTATTGAGTTGCCGGCTTGAAAATTACCGGAGCCGGTTACCGTGACTCCCGAGCTATCGACCAACATTGAGGCGAAGCCTCGGTCACCATCCCCGTAGAGAACGGATGGTGAGGCGAAAGTCAGAACCTGACTGCCGACCGAATGGCCCGGGCCAGTTTGTGGACGCTGCACACCATTATCAAAGATCGCGACCCCGGCCTCTGGAGGCGACGTACCACGATGTATCCTGGCTATGGCAACCACGGATGGATTACCGGGAGACACAGCAATATCACTGAAGTCATGAGTACCATGGAAGCTGTCTCGCCCTATGAAAAACTGTTGTCCCGCGGTGTGAGTGAGAATGTTGTAACGGCGTACCGATGCGGCGCCCTGGAGTCCGACATAAAGCGTGGCCCCGTCATCACCCTGGGCCAGGACAGTTGGTTCGCTTCCCACGAATGTTTGGCTCGTGACAGTGCCCAGTGACGGATCGATCTCCGCAATAGTGTTTCCGTTGCTGCGCTCACTACTCGGCACACTCGCATAAATCTTTTGTGTTCCCTCGTTGTAGACGAGATCATTCGCAGTCAACGGCATCTGTCTGATGAACGCCGCGGCGGCCGGCGTAGGTGTTGGAGTTGGAGACGGCGTAGACGTTGGAGTAGGCGTCGGTATCGGTTCTGCTGACGGAATCAGCGACGTCTGAATAATGAATAGCTGGTTGTTGGTGGTGCGAAAGGCGAGTCCGTTTGGTCCCCAGCGCAGCAGCGAAGTTGGAGCACCTTCAATGCCATTAATCTCCAGTGAGCCCAGTAATAGAAAAGTATTTATATCGAAGGCTTTGAGAGTGAACGTTCCGAGTGTTGGACCATTCGTCAAATAGTATGCGCGTCCCGCCGCGGTATCAGGCACGAAGGCAGACTGGAAGGCGGGCGAGCTGGCATTGCTGAATGTACCTGATAACGAATTGGTATCAGGGTTGATTACGTGACCGCCCGAAGTAAAAATCAGGCCATTGCTGAACTTGATGTCTCCAAAGACGCTCGCTAGCACTGTCGAGCCGAGTGTCACACCTGCGGCATCAACGTTAAGTGTGTGTATGCCGCCTGATGTGGCGCTGCCATACAGTTTCGACGCAGACGCGGAGAAGGCAATAAAGTCAGCGCCGGCGGAGTGACCTGGTCCAGTGTTGGTCCGACGCACGCCATTGTCGAAGACTGCCACACCCGCTTCCGGCGGAGAGAGTCCGATTTGCCTGGCAATGGCCACTGTACCGGGATTCGCGGGAGCAACTTCTAAGTCACTAATTGCATAACGGCCAAAGAATGAGTCTTGCCCGACCGAGAACTGAAGACCGGGAGTGTTTGTTAATGCGTCGAAACGACGAATTGCAAAGGCACCTTCAAGTGAGACATAAAGGCTGTGACCGTCGTCTGAAAGTGCGAGCTTGTTTGGCTCGCTGCCGATGAATGTAGTGCTGGTAATTAGTCCGGTGGTTGGATCGATGGCAGCAATGCTGTTACCGCCGCTGCCGGCCGCGCTTGGCAGACTGGCGTAAATCTTTCCTGTAGTACTGCTGTAGACCAGATCGTTCGTTGTGAGGTTGATTCGTCTGATGAACTCTGTTGGACCATCGGGCGCGGTGAGTGGCGCAGCCGGTAAAAAAGGAGATGCAATCAGGTTGACGAGACTGACGAGCAACAGGAGAGTCAGTCTTCGTTGTATGTTTTTCATGGCGTTTTAAACACGGATTAGATCCGGATTATGGGCCGAACCGTCGGCGGTATTCGTCGGAGTAGATGAATCCGAAGATCATGTGCCGGAAGTTGCTCGGATCTGCGGTGAGCGTCGTCACCCAGTTGTCGTAACCGATCGTGTCCGGGTCGCGACGCAGGTAGCCGAAGTACTGCATCGCCACGAACGCACGGATGAAGAACTTGTCCGTCACTGACTGCAGCTCCACGATCTCGCGCAGCACCTGTGCCCGCGTCTTCTGATTTCCATCCAGCGCTGCAAGCAAAGCCGCCTTGTTCGTCAGCGTCACTTCCGCGTTCAGCTCCAGCGCATCCACATACGCGCTATTCGACAACGCATCGTAGCGATTCTTGAACTCCTGCCGCTGCACGAACGCATCCGTGTAGGCCGCCTTGCTGATCAACTCCGACTGCGGCGACTGTGGTCCACCAACTAACGCCATGTCAGGCACAAACTCCGCATACGCTGGCCGTCGATCGAAACCTACTTCGTAGAACTTGTACGCAAAGTAGCCGCGGCCGCGGAACTCTTCCGAGAGGAAGAAGCCGGCCGACACGTGCACGCGATCGCATTCGGGATGATCAAACTCGCCAAACCCATTGTTGGGACAGGGAGCGAGCGTCAATTTCCAGTTTTCGAGACCAATCGGGTCAGGCAAGCGGCCCAGAAAGTCGATGTACTGCTGCGTGATGAAGAAAGTCACGCCATCGATCGGATTCTGCGTCGCTGGTGTCAGCTCGTTATCAGTGATGGTGAGCGTTGCCGTGGTGGTCGCGCCAAGCAGCGCTCCTGTTGGCGTGTTTAAATTCACGGTGAGAGTTTCATCGCCTTCGACGAGCGCATCGTCCACGATCGGAATCGTAAACGTCTTGGCTGTTTCACCAATTCCGAATTGCAGGCGTCCGACTACCGTAGCGTAGTCACAGCGTTCAGACGCTTTTCCGTTCACGATCGTGCAGCTCTGCAGGCCCGCCGTGTCGGTGGTAGAAAACAGGACTGTGGCTGCTTTCGATGTATCACCGACGCGAGTGACGGTCACGAGTCCTAATCCTAACCCTTCATTGATCGTGAAAGACGCGTTATTGAACTGCACTGTGGCGTCGTCGTTTGCGATCGTCACGAGCGCTTCGGGATTGGTGATGAAGTTAATGTTCGTCGCGTTGCTCAACATCAACACAAACGTCTCATCCGGCTCAATCGTCGTGTCTCCGGTGATCGGAACGTTAACTGTGACGCTTGTGCTTCCGGCGGGAATAGTCACATTGCCAGACGCGGCAACATAATCGCTGCCCGCCGCTGCCGTGCGGTTGGAAGTCGCATAGTCGACAGTCACAACCTGCACTGTCGGATTACTCAGCCTGATGGTAATAACGGCATTGCTGTTGCCCGAGTCACCTTCCGGAACGCGGATACTTGAATCCACGAACATCAAGGGTTTGAAATCGTCGTCCTGGATCGTAATCGTCGACGCGCCCGTCGTGATGGTTGCACCGGTAGGATTGCTGAGTGTGAGTGTGAACGTCTCATTCGCATTTTCAAACAGTGTATCGCTGGTGGACCGTATGGTGATGTTCTTACTCAACTCGCCGGGTGCGAAGGTGAGTGTGCCGCTGGCCGCCGTGTAATCCGTTCCGGCGATTGCGGTGCCATCGCTGGTCGCAAAATCAACCGATGCAGTGCCTGACACGTCGCCGGTTCGAGCCACCTTTATCGACAATTGCCCGCCCTCAAAGACAGAGAACTTGTCAAATTCAAACTGCACTCCAGTCGGAATCGGCGCCGCGTTTGATACCAACTCGGTCTGTAAAATAAAGACCTGGCTCGGTTCGGTACTGAATTGGCTCAGCGTGTTGGTAAAAGCAAGTCCATTAGCGCCCCACCGCACCAGAGTGGAAGGGCTGTTGAAATTCCCGGGAATCAATATCGATCCGACAGGCAGGAATGTGTTCGAATCGAAAGCCTGTAGCGTGATGTTCCCGCCACCGTTTGAGTTCACAAAAAAGACGCGGTGATTTGCAGCGTCCACTGCCATTGCTGAACCAAAACCGACTGGCTGGAATGTTCCCGCAAGGGTTTTGGCTTCAGGATCTGCAACTCGTCCCAGGCCGGAATACAACAGGCCATTCGAAAACTCCAGGCCCGCTACAAAGCCGCTCAGAAGACTAGCGGTGGACTCTGTTTGTGTAACACCATTCGCATCGACCAGGTACTTCACCAGATCGAACCCGCTCGAAAAACTGTTGTAGCCGTATAAGACTGATGAACTTGCGCCAAATTCGATCGGGCCGACAGACGGGAAGGAATTACCGGCGTTGGGCCGTTGGACACCATTGTCATAGATAGCAGGACTGGAGGCCCCAAATCCTTTAGTTATCGCCAATGACTGAGGACTGCCCGGAACAACTTCCATGTCCGCCGGTGATGAAGTGCCGGTGTTGAATTGCATACCGGGTGTTTGGCTCGCTACGTCAAACCTGCGAGCAGCATTCGCGCCGTCAAGGTGGACCCAGATCGTTTGGCCATCGTCGGAGATCGCCATCTTATTTGGCTCACTGCCTACAAAGATGGATGGTCCAACTGCACCAGTGTCAGGAGTGATCTTAGTTATGCTGTTACCGTTAGCGCCTGCACTACTCGGCACACTGGCGTAAAGAGCCTGAGTCGCTTCGCTGTAGACGAGACTGTTGGCACGCAGATCTACTCGTCTGATGAACGTCGGAATGTACGGCGGCGATGGTGAAGGTGTTGGAGATGGAGTCGGCGTCGGCGATTGCACCGGCACGCTGTCATTCACCAAAGTAGTCTCGACGAACATGATCTGTCGATTATTGGTGCGAAATGCGAGGCCGTTGGTGCCCCAGCGAACCGCACTGGCCGGCAATCCAAAAAATCCCGAGATAGTGGCGAAACCGACCGGCAGAAATGTGTTCAGATCGTAAGCCCTGATCTGAATGCTGTTGCCAAGAGGTGTAACAAAAAAGGCGCGACCGTTCGTGGAATCAATTACAAGAGTTACTGCAGAACCAACATTGCTAAAGGTTCCGATTATGTCACCTGTACTCGGATTCATTACCTGACCACCCGCGCCATAGAGACGGCCGTTATCAAAAATTAACGAGTTGGCGGCTGAGAAACGTGTCGAGCCAGTTACGGTGACGCCATTGTTATCAACGGTCATCGTTGACACGCCGTCGAAGCTGCTACCGTAGAGCGTAGTCGGAGAGCCGAAAGCGAGAACATCGCTTCCCGATGAGAAACCGGGCCCTGTGTTTGGTCGCTGCACACCGTTATCGAAAATCGCGACACCTCCCTGTCGTCGCGCAGCAGCAACCACGAGCGGATTACCCGGAGAAACCGCGATGTCACTCAACGAATAGGGACCGCTGAAGCTATCCCTCCCAACAGGGAACTGTGCACCGGCAGTATGCGAGATGATGTCGTAACGGCGGAGTGACGCTGCGCCTTCGAGGCTGACGTAAAGCGTCTGGTTGTCATCAGCGAGCGCAAGGTGTGTCGGCTCACTTCCTACAAACACCTGGTTCGTAATCGACGCCGCTACCGGATCAATCTCGGCGACGCTATTGCCGGTGCTGCCTTCGCTGCTTGGCACACTCGCGTACAGTCGTTGCGTCGTCTGGTTGTAGACAAGATCGTTCGCGGTCAATGTCATCACCCTCGTAAACGCGGGGGCTGACGGCGAAGGCGATGGAGATGGTGTTGGCGAAGGTGTCGGAGTTGGAGTTGGTATCGGCTCCGCTGATGGAATCAGAGACGTCTGAATGATGAATAGCTGGTTGTTGTTGGTGCGAAAGGCCAGTCCATTCGGTCCCCAGCGAAGCATTGAAGTGGGAGTTCCACTGACGCCGTCGATGACGAGTGAGCCGAGTTGAATAAATGTATTAATGTCGAAAGCTTTGATAGTGAAGCTGGCGCCTGGACCAGCGGTCAAATAGTACGCACGGCCGGCAGCAACGTCAGGAACAAACGCTTGCGTATTAACGCCGAAGAATGTGCCCAGCAGCGTGTTGGAGTCGGGGTCGATTACCTGGCCCACCGAAGTGAAAAGCTTGCCGCCGGCAAATTTAATACGAGTGTTCTGGGCAAGCGGCGCTGTCGAGCTTACGGTTACACCTGCCGCATCAACCGTCATTGTCGAAAGACCGTTGAATGAGGTGGAATACAGTTTTGCGGCAGTAGCGGAATAGGCAAGAAAATCAGTGCCGGTTGGCCCGGTGTTCGTTCGGCGCACGCCGTTATCGAAAACCGCAACTCCTGCTTGTGGCGTTCGTGCAACTGCTAACACGTTCGGATTACCAGGAGCGACGGCAAAGTCGTTGACGCCGAAACGATTAAAGAAGCCCGAGTCCTGGCCCACGACGAACTGAAGTCCGGGCGTGTTTGTCAGCGTATCAAAGCGACGAATCGAGAAAGAGCCGTCGAGCGAGACGTAGAGGCTTTGGCCGTCATCTGCAATCGTAAGCTTGTTTGGCTCGCTCCCCACGAATGTGGTACTCGTGACGAGACCAGTGGTTGGATCAATGGCCTTGAGGCTGTTGCCGCTGCTTCCGACACTACTCGGCACACTCGCAAAAATTCTTCCTGCCGAGGCGCTGTAGACCAGATCGTTCGTCGTCAGACCTATTCGTCTGATGAAGTCCGTTGGTCCGTCGGGAGGGCTTAGCGGAGCGGCTGTACTCCTTGTCGCGAGTAGGAAAGGAGTGGCAATAAAGTTGACGGTGCAGACGAGTAATAGGAGAGCTAGTCGTCTCCTGAGACACTGAGTGCGCGGTGTAATTTTCATGAGGGACGTCTAATTACTTTCGAAATTACTTTCGAACTTACGAGATGCTGGGCAAGAGCTTACCCCACTTGAATGTTGGGATTCGGAGGTAGCAGGCCAAGAATACCATCTTTAGCCACAAAAAGGCACAAAAGCACAAAGTGAAAACCGGTAATTGAGCTGAGCCAGTGGGAATTCTCTTTTATGTGACTTTTGTGCCTTTTCGCGGCTTCACTTCTTGAACAGGTTCGCAAACGCCTGGCGCGCGTCAGTCGGAGCGCCTGATGAGGTTTGTCGCTCGACCACGGTTCGTGGCACGAACAGCTCGCACGTGTTGCGCGCGTTTTTGTTGACGATGCGTGCGGGGATCGATTTACTGCACTGGAAGCGAGCGCTCGGATCGAAATATGTGCACTGGCGGCACGTATGAAGATCGGCTCGGCAGTTGGGACAGGTACTCTCGAGAGTGATGCTGGGCGGCGCTTTTGCGGCGCACGATGAACACTTCACGGTTTCGCCAAATGCCATCATCTTCGGCGAGCGTGGTCCTTCACGATCGACAGGTTTCGACTGTTGCTTCGGTCGCTGTCCCTGCGGTCGCTGCGGCTCACGATCGTTATCCATGTAACCGCGATGACGATATTTTCGATCGCTCATGTTTGTACTCCAGAGGAAGAGATGCGCTGAATCATACGTGAAATTCAGTGAATGTGACAGGCGAGACGAGTTCAGCCGCAAAAAAGCACAAAACACACAAAATGTTAGAATCCGTTGAGTGAGCGTCGAGGCGAATGAGATACATCATTATCCGTGCGCGTCGTGTGGGGCGGATCTGGTTTTTGAGCCGCGCGATGGGTTTCTGACGTGTCCTTACTGCGGGCACAAGGAAGCGATTCCGGAAAGTTCAGAGCTGGTTGAGGAGCAATCTTACCAGCAGCACTTCTGGATTCGTCCGGAGCAGATGGAGAAGCTCGCAGACAATGCACTCGAAGTGCAATGTCAGAGCTGTGGCGCAAAGTCGATCTTCATGCCGCCGCAGGTCGCGGGGCGATGCGAGTTCTGTGGCGTGCAGATCGTGGCCCAGCCAAAGTCTGCAGATCCGATTCTCACGCCCGGCGGAGTGCTGCCGTTTTCCATCACACAACAACAAGCAAGCTCGAGTCTCAGGCAATGGCTTTCGTCGATTTGGTTTGCGCCCAACGATCTCAAACGTTTTGCCGAACCCGAAGCCATTCACGGTATCTATCTTCCCTTCTGGACCTACGACACCAACACCACTACCGACTACACAGGCCAACGTGGCGAGTACTACTACGTAACTGAGACTTATTACGAACGCGACGCGCAGGGTAGGCAGGTGCAGCGCACGAGACAGGTCAGACACACGCGCTGGTATCCGGCGTCAGGCACGGTTACCGGATCATTCGATGATGTTTTGATTCCGGCAACGACGTCTCTGCCTGCCAATCGTCTGGCAGCGTTGGAGCCGTGGGACTTTCCGCAGTTGAGGCCATACGATCCAGCGTTCCTGGCGGGGTTCAAGGCGCAGCGTTATCAGATCGATCTCAAGCAGGGCTTTGAACTCGTGAAGCAAGTCATCGCACCTGCGATCGAAAACGCTGTAAGTAATGACATCGGCGGCGACGAGCAGCGGATCGAGAGTCTTTCGACTGAATATTCCGACATCACGTTCAAGCACTTGCTGCTGCCGGTGTACGCCGGCGCTTATCGATATAACTCAAAGCTGTTTCAGATTCTGGTCAACGGCCGCACTGGCGAGATACAAGGCGAACGGCCCTACAGCTTCTGGAAGATCGCGCTGTTAGTAGTGACCATTTTGATCCTCGTCGTGATTCTCGTGATGGTGTTTGGTAATCGATAATTAATTATTCAAGAATTGGTCCAACTCAGCGCGAATGAGCCGGTAGCACTCACATGAGTGAGACTCGAGTCGCATGCGATCAAGAATCACGATCTTTCCGCGACTATAACGAATGGCTCCATCCGTTTGCAGCGCTCCCGCCGCGACAGTCACGCCCGTTCGAGGAACTCCGAGCGCCTGAGAAATTACTTGCTGTGTGAGATGAAGAGTGTTTGAGTTCGTTTGATCTTGCACTGTGAGTAACCAGCGGCTGAGTGTTGCTTCAATGGTGTGAAAGCGATTACATATGGACGACTGTGAGATTTGCGTGATCATCACGTTGAGATACCGCAGTACGAATTCATGCAGAGCCTGCCCTTTGTCAAACTCTTGCTGAAAGATTTCGGCTCTGATCTTTAGAGCTTCGCTGCTGATACGGACCTTAACGTCGTAAGGGATGATACGATTCTTCAAGATGATTGGGAGTCCCACGACGCCTTCTTTGCCCAGCATCGCAACTTCGATCGTGGAACCTGTCTCGGTAGTCGAGAGTAAGGAGATTAAACCGCTCTCGGGTAAGTATACGAACTCGATCGGGTCTTCGCTTCGATAGATGATTTCGTCTTTCGCAAACGTGACGGGACTTAAATGCGGCGCAATACGACCAAACTCTTCGTCAGGAAGAGCACCCAGAATCCGATTTCGTATAGCAAGCTGCTTCAGTGGCTGCAACAATCGACTCCTTAGCACACGTATGGGAGTCCTTTGTCTGAGCTCGCGTATCCTGGGCTTTTACTATCAAATTATGTGAGACAAAATGGGAGCTGGGTCGATGCAGTATGAGACGTTTGGAACGTAGTGTCAATCAGTTTGCATGATCGGTACAAATCCTGAACAATAAAAATTCGCAATCCAACAGACAAATGAAAGGACAGTATGCCAACACGAAAAGCTGAAGCTGAATGGGAAGGAAATCTCGCCGAGGGTAGTGGAAGATTGAAGGTGGGAAGCGGCGCCTTCGAAGGTCCGTATTCGTTCAAATCACGGTTTGAAGAAGGTGAGACCGCAACAAACCCGGAAGAATTGCTGGGCGCGGCGCACGCTGGTTGTTTCACGATGGCGCTCACGGCGGCGCTTTCGCGCGCGAGTATCAAGCCGAAACGAATCCACACGGAGGCGCGAGTCAAACTCGAAAAGGTCGGCGAAGCATTCGCTATCACACAGATCGAGCTTGAGACTGAGGCTGAGATTCCTGATATCGATGATGCGGCGTTTCAACAATATGCGCAGGGCGCGAAAGAAAACTGTCCGTTGTCGAAGGCGCTCGCAAGCACGCCGATCACTATGACTGCTAAATTGGTCTAACGTGAACAACTATCGAATTGCACTGGCCAACATCCGTTTTCCGAAGTCGCGTGAAGAGTCAGTTACGCTGGCTGAAGAAGCGATCGCTGAAGCGTCGAACGAGCGGGCGGATGTAATTTGTTTTCCTGAATGTTTTGTTCCCGGTTATCGAGGGGTGAACAAGGGAGTGTTGCCGCCCGATCCTTTGTTTCTCGAACGCGCGTGGTCCAGCATCGCGGCTGCTGCTGCGAGCGCAAATGTGGCTGTGATTCTCGGGACCGAACGTGTGATTGGTGATGCGGTGTTGGCCAGTGCGCTCGTGATAAATCGAGATGGAACCACAGGCGGTTTTCAGGACAAGGTCCAGGTCGATCCTTCTGAAGACACGATTTATACGCCTGGTTCCGGCAGGAAGGTTTTTCAGGTCGACGGGCTGAAGTTTGGTGTAGCGATCTGTCATGAAGGCTGGCGCTATCCGGAGACGGTTCGTGTTGCCGTGCGAGGTGGGGCACACGTCGTCTTTCATCCACACTTTCATGAAGCTGAGCCGGGCAGTTATGTGCCGGCGAGTTTTGCGGATCCGGCTAATTCGTTTCACGAGAAGGCGGCGCTGTGTCGGGCGGCGGAGAATACGTGTTACTTCGCAACCGTGAACTACGCCGGCGTTGGCTCGCCGACGACTTCAGCGGTGGTCCAACCCGACGGAACGTTACTCGCTCACCAGCCTTACGGGAAAGAAGGTTTGCTGGTTGCCGACATCGACATCAGTTTAGCCACCGGCCTCCTCGCATCGCGCTACAAGTCGGTTGAATTGTGTTAAGCTTTTGCTCCTCAACAAACGGTCAACGCTCGCGACGGTGAGGCGCCATGAATAATTCGGTCCATTATCGTAGTTGCAATCTCTGTGAGGCGATCTGTGGAATCGAGATCACGAGCGCAGGCGACCAACAGCTAAACATCCGCGGCGACAAAGCCGATCCATTCAGCCGCGGCTACATCTGCCCGAAGGCAGTCGCCCTTCAGGATTTTCATTACGACAAAGATCGCCTCAAGCATCCCGTTCGCCGGACCGCCGGGGGTTGGGAACGCATCAGTTGGAACGAAGCCTTCAACGAAGTAACGCAGAACCTCAAACGCATTCGCGCCCAGCATGGCAGAAATTCCATCGCGACGTATCTCGGTAATCCGACTGTTCACAACTCTGGCGCGCTTCTATTCGTGCCGTCGTTTTTGCGAAGCCTGCGCACGCGAAACAAATTTTCTGCAACTTCGGTGGACCAACTCGCTCATCACCTGGCATCGTTTCTGATGTTTGGTCACCAACTCCTCGTTCCGATTCCCGATGTAGACCGCACGAAGTTTTTTCTAATACTGGGCGCGAATCCGGCGGTGTCGAATGGAAGCATGATGACTGCTCCCGGCATGAATCGCAGGTTAGAAGAGATTCGTAAACGCGGTGGAAAAGTTGTACTCATCGATCCGCGTCACAACGAAACTGCACGTTTCGCCGATCGCCATATCTTCATCCGTCCGGGTACCGATGTTCTTCTGCTACTCGCATTGCTTCACGTTGTTTTCGAGGAGAAGCTGACGAAGTCCTCGCCGTTTACTAAAGGTGTGGAAACCGTGGCGAGTCTCGTCGCCGAGTTTCCGCCCGAACGAGTGGCTGAGATCACGGGCATCGAGTCGGATCAAATACGCGCACTCGCAAGAGAGTTCGCTGCTGCTGAATCGGCGGTGTGCTACGGAAGAATCGGTTTGAGCACGCAGGAGTTCGGAGGCGTTTGCCAGTGGTTGATAAACGTTCTGAACATTATCACCGGAAATCTCGATCGAGCTGGTGGTGCGATGTTTACACTTCCGGCATTCGATCCGGTATCGGCGCCGGAGTCATTAGCGGCGCGCGGAAGTTTTGCGCGTTGGCACAGTCGCGTACGAAAGCTGCCTGAGTTTTCCGGAGAATTACCGGTCGCTGCACTTGCTGAAGAGATCTTGACTGAAGGCGACGGGCAAATAAAAGCGTTTGTGACACTGGCGGGTAATCCTGTGCTTTCGACGCCGAACGGCCGTGAACTGGATCGCGCGCTTGCGAGCCTCGAGTTCATGGTGTCAATCGACTGCTATATCAACGAGACAACGCGGCACGCGCACATCATCCTGCCGCCGACGTCACCGCTCGAGCGTGGGCATTACGATCTCGCATTCCACCTGCTGGCAGTGCGTAACACGGCGAAGTTTTCACCTCCGCTGTTTGAGCGAAGCGCCGAGATGCGACACGACTGGGAGATCCTGTTCGAGCTCGAAACTCGCATGAAGCACGATGGATTCGTTGGAGTCGTAAAGCGTAAGCTCGGCAAACGCTTCTTCACGCCCGAGCGGATACTGGATTTGGGTCTGCGGTTTGGACCATACGGCGCGCGGCTAAATCCCTTCTCGAAAGGATTGACGTTGCGAAAAGTCCGGAAAGCCGTGCACGGAATCGATCTTGGTCCATTGACTGCTTGTTTGCCTGATCGGCTTAAAACCACTGACAAACAGATCGATCTGGCGCCCGAGGTTTTGGTCAAAGATATCGAACGTGTGAAGTCAAGATTCCTAAATGAAGCGGCATACGATTCCAACGGTCATCTCCTGTTGATTGGACGGCGACAACTGCGCAGCAACAATTCGTGGCTGCACAACAGTGAAAGGCTTGTGAAGGGAAATCCGTTGAAGCCTCAATGCACAGTGCTCATGCACCCGACTGATGCTGCTAATCGCGACCTGTTGGATGGTCAGAAAGTGGTTGTGCGTTCGCGGGTCGGATCGATCGTGTTGCCGGTTGAAATATCAGAGGAGATCATGCGTGGCGTTGTAAGTATTCCTCACGGTTGGGGACACGATCGCGCAGGCAATCAACAAGCTGTGGCCCAACAACACGCTGGCGCGAGCATCAACGATCTAACTGACCAGCAAGCCGTCGATGCACTCTGCGGAACAGCAGCGTTCAACGGAACTGCTGTAACGGTCGCCGCAGATAATTCTTAGCCACAAAAAGGCACAAAAGTCACATAAAATGCGGCCAGACTTTTGTGCCTTTTGTGTACCTATTCGGATGAACAAAGCAGATCTCGTTTCTCAAAGACTTCATAACCAGAGGCTGTCTGCGCCGGACTTTCGAAAAGCGGTTGATGTTGTGCGATGGTTCGGCGCGGTACAGGCGCAGGAGTTTGAAGCCGCCAAGTGGGCACTTGCACTGCGAATGCGAAGTGCGACGAATGCCGCGATTGAGGATGCTTTCAATCGCGGCACGATCTTGCGCACGCATGTTATGCGACCGACGTGGCACTTTGTTGCTCGCGACGACATTCGTTGGCTGTTGGAGTTGACCGCGCCCGGTGTCAACGTCAGGTGTGGTTCTGGCTATCGCATGTTCGAGCTTGACGATGCGGTCTTCAAACGCTCGCACAAGGTTTTGGAACGGGCTTTGAAAGACGGAAAATATCTATCGCGATCAGAACTGCGCCGGAACTTGAATGACTCAGGAGTGCCGGCAAACGTGAGCGTGAGGATGGGGCATATACTCATCCGCGCCGAGTTGGATCGTGTGATTTGCAGTGGTCCACGTGTAGGCAAACAGTTGACCTACGCGCTCTTTGACGAGCGTGTCCCCGCGATGAAGACGATCGATCGTGACGAGGCCCTCGCGAAGCTCACTCGACTGTATTTCCGTAGTCATGGACCAGCAACGTTACAGGATTTTGTGTGGTGGTCGGGGTTGACTACTGCCGATGCGAAACGTGGCCTGGAAGTGGTCGGAAGCCGTCTTGAGAAAGAAACGATTGGAGAGAAAGTTTATTGGAGCAATCGATCCGGTGAAGATCCGGGACGTTCCTCGACTACGGCTCACCTGCTGCCTGTTTATGACGAGTATTTCGTTGCTTACAAAGACCGGGAAAGCGTTTTTGAACTCCAGGATGGAAAGTCCACATGGGACTCACTTGGTCCAGCAATTATTGTCAATGGAGTTGCAGCGGGCACGTGGAATAAGAAGTCCGTCGAAGTGAAATTTACGAGGGCGTTGAAGAAAGCTGAACGTGTCGCTATTGCGCAGGCAACGACACGGTATGAAGAGTTTCTCGCAATTTAAAAATTTATTTCGGTGAAATCTCTCGGCGCAGGTAGAAGAGCAAGTCAGTAGACGGCGGCTCGAGGCCCAGTTGACGAATCATTCCTACAACCTGACCGCGATGCATCGTAGCGTGATTTACAACGTGCTGCATTTGATTGATCAACGGCATAGAACTCGGATCTCCGCTCAATAGTTTGAATGGCAATTCGGCAGCAAGTTTCGATTCGTCCAACTCTGAGACACATTGCGTGCGCTGGTTGACGAGGTCGGTCCAGTGAGCTTTCAAGGTAGTGAGATCGTTGCACGCTTCGATGGACCAACGTGACCATGCCTCAGCTTTCGTCGGTGAATTCCCATTCCAGCGCTCCAGCCAAATCCACTCAGCACCCGCCATGTGTACGAGAGTTCCAAAGATAGACTTGTGACTAATGCCGAAGTCGCGATGCAGACCTTCGTCCGGAAGTTTGGCCGCCGCTTCCATTGCCAGATCGTTGGCCCATTCAGTGTAAGTGAAAAGTTGTTGGATATCGGAAAGATTCATGCGCGAGATTCTTTACGATGTTGAAACAAGCGTCAAGGGTTAGATTGGATTGTTCTTGATCCAGTCGTAAGCCGCCCATGAGAAGTCTGCAAATGGCTGGTTATCGACATCCCAATTCATGTCATGACGTACAATCAGCGCCACTTCTTTACCCTGTTCCATTCTGCTTGCAGGTTCCACTTCAAACCTTTGCACAACAGGATCGGGCGGTTTTCGTAGCGGTATGCGTAAGGATTGTTGAGGGTGGCGGCGACTGTAACTGAGTCGAACTGCTCGCGAGCTTCACTTTCCAAACCACCAAGCAGTATCACGATGTCGCCCGTGTAGTGTCGCGGCCCCCAGAAAAAATAGTTTTGATGTCCGCTGATCGCTTTCGGCAATCCATACTGCGGTCCGAAGAAATCAATCGCCGCCGCTTGTCCATAATTACTGCCGAAGATCGCCGTGCGCTGTTGCTCCTCCGGCGTGAGTGAGTGATAGACGTGCGCGACAGCAGCTACCATCCCCGGCCACGGAAACTCATCAGCGTAATACTGCGGCAAAGTCTCTCCAACAAAACTTCGCTCAGTCTTCGGTACTTCAAAAGGTAGGCGCGACTGGTAACGCAGAAATGTTTCGATCGGCAACACAGGCAGCACCAGCGGCAGCAGCGGCAGTACTCCAAGCATCAACCAAACAAAACAAGCAGGCTTCAAAAGCATCTGTAGCCTCGGCCGCGTAGCCAGCAACCGTTCCGTCGCAACTGCACCCGCTGCAAACAACATCACGTAAGCAGACGCTGAGTAATAATCTTTTCCATGCGTGATCATGAAGAACAGAATCGTGATCACGAATGCGAAGCCAAACGCGCGGTAGCTCTTCACATCGCGCGAGAAGAGATAAAACAACAGACCACCAAACCAAAACGGAAAACTCACTGGATTCAACATCAAGATCTGTTGCAACAGGTACTTGCCCGGCGGCAGGACCACGTCTTTTCCAGTCGCGCGTATATTGTGCATTAGCTCGAGGAAAGGCCAGTTGTGCTGAATATTCCAGATAAGGTTTGGCAGGAAGATTAGAAATGCGATTGCGCCACCGGCAAGGATCCACGGCGTGAACAAAATGCTACGCTCGCGACTCAACAGAACGCCGGCGATCAGTGCGGAAGCGAAGAAAACCAGTGAATACTTGTTTAGCAGGCCAACGCCCGCAATCGCGCCGAACACGAGCCAAAGTTTTGTGTTCCGCGTTTTAATGATGCGCAGGACCACGTACGCGAGCCCGCCCCAGAACAACGATTCGAAAGCATTCATCGCAAACTGATGATCGATTACCCACCACACGCCCGGCGTCGCTGCCAGAACTGCTGACAGCACGATTCCAAAACGTTGGGCCCCAAGCTCACGCGCGAACGCAGCGGTCAGAATTATTCGCGACGCTCCAGCAAGCGCCGGCCACAGCAATAAGGCAGGTAGCGAAGTGCCGAACGTATGTCTGGCGATCCAACCAAGCACTGCGATCAGTGGCGGCTGATCGACATAACCGAACGCGAGATGCTCGGCGCACGCAAGGTAATAAAGACCATCACGAAAGTAACCGTAACGAGTTGAGGTTGCGAGATGCAACGTGAAGTAAACGACAGCAATCACGTACACCCACGGCCACAGTGACTGACGCGTTGAATTGTTAGAAAGCAGATTCATTTCCTGTTTGCGTAAAACTCCAACGTCGCTTTTGTCATCGCAATGACTTTCTCTCGAAGCGTATCAGGCTCGATCACCTCAACATTTGGACCAAACGATACTGCATATTCACACGCCATCTCTTCGACATCAAAGCCAACCCGGACCTTTTTCCAACCACGCGCGTCAGTTTCATCCGTTTCCATCACGCGCGCAAAGCGCCCAGCAAAACTCAGTCGCAACACCACCGCCGGTGAAACCCAGAACGACGCGAGATACTTTGGCGCGCTCGACTTGAACGTCGATGCTGACTTTTCCCAATACTCCGCAAGATTGAAATCGACCGGAATCGGTGCCGCCGCGTCCAGCACGTCCACCTGCGAAATGCGCGACACGCGATACGTGCGCACATGTCCATCAACAGCTCCGACGAGATACCACACACTGCCTTTCGCCACCAACCCCATCGGGCTGATCAAACGTTCAACTGGCTCACTATTCTCTCCGCGCTCATATGTGATTGCGAGTTTGCGTTCCATCCAAAGCGCTTCCTGCAAAACGGGCAGAAACGGCACAGCTTCTTCACGTCTGGACCAGCCACTAACGTCGACATAAATTCGCTGCCGCGCACGCTCGGCTCCCTGTCGAAAGATCGACGGCAATGACGCCAACAATTTCAACAACGCGCCATCCGCAGCTTTCTCGAGATGCAAATCGGCAAGCAGCTTCGGCGGCTTCGTCAGAAACAACGACTGAATCTCTGCTTCATTGAGACCAGTGAGACTGGTGCGATAATCGCCGAGCAAAGACCATCCGCCACCCAAACCACGCGCAGCAGTCACCGGAATCCCGGCACCACTCAACGCCTCCATATCGCGATGAATCGTTCGTTCTGAGACTTCCAGCCGCGATGCGAGATCGCGTGAAGTCATCTGGTGATTGGCCTGTAAGAGCAAAACAATCGAGAGTAGACGATCGGCGCGCAAGGTATCGACCTCCTCGGAACGCGCAGATTTTATCCTACAAATATGACAGGAGGTGTCATGAAGTGTGGAGTAAAGTTCTCCCAAGAATAAAAATTTCAGGAGGACACCATGCGCAAAGTCATTTTTGGAGGAGCCAATAGTTTAGACAATTTCATTGCACGGAAAGACGATGCGGTCGACTGGCTGCTCTTCAGTAAAGACGTGGAAAAGATAATGAAGGACATGTGGGAAAACATCGACACGATCGTGATGGGCCGTAAGACTTATGAAGTGGCCCAACGTATGGGTGGCGGCAGCGGTGGTTATCCAGGCGTGAAGACTTACGTCTTCTCACGAACGTTGAAGAAACCAAACCGCAAGAAATTATTCTTCGTCGATGAAGACGCTGCTGCGTACGTGCGACGATTGAAAGAAGAGGAAGAAGGTAAAGACATTTGTGTGATGGGTGGTGGCGTGCTTGCGAAGTCGTTGTTTGAAGCAGACGTGATCGATGAGATCGGTTTCAACATTCATCCAGTGTTGCTTGGTTCAGGCATTCCGCTGTTCTATGAGATGTCGCGACAGATCGATCTCGAGTTGAAAGAATGTAAGCAGTTGTCGAGTGGCTGTGTGCTCTTAACTTACAAGATAAAACATGCGTAATTCCATAGAGGAAACGTGCGTAATTTCATAGAGCAAGTCAGTGAAGTTGACTTCATAGCTGGTGTGTTTTGCGTGTAGTATAGACCACGTCCGAAGACGATAAGGTCGATGCGCAAAGATAAGAATTGCCAACCGAAAATCCTCGCGCTAACCTCGCGTCTTACGAAGATGAGCTAAAAACCTCGCCTAAGCTGATGCCGGCGATACTCATATACGTGTGACAGTTTGTGGACAAGTTACCTAAGGTGAGAGCGGCAGCA
>Ga0134121_10000836_pt1 | contig 31839 bp, 24 predicted proteins | sample KB301_FD_96463 | JGI IMG/M metagenome (GOLD analysis project Ga0134121, IMG submission 96463) | Terrestrial soil microbial communities without Nitrogen fertilizer from Kellogg Biological Station, Michigan, USA - KB3-0-1 | ecosystem: Environmental > Terrestrial > Soil > Unclassified ...
AGGCGTCCTGCACCCGCCCGCAGCCGTCGTGCGAGCGGAGGATCTCGCTGTCGGCGAGCAGGGCGCGCAGGTTCGACGCGCTGGCGATCTGTCCGGGATGCGGGCGGAGCTCGTGGATGCGGGGGTCGAACGCGCGGTGGCTGCCCTTGAGAGCCTCGAGACTGCAGGCCCCCGCCAGGTCCGCCAGCGCGGCCGCGTCGCGCGCCTCGAGCAGCGCCAGCGCGCCGATCGCCGCCGTCATCTGCGTCCCGTTGATGAGCGCGAGCCCTTCCTTGGGACCGAGAACCAGGGGGCGCAGACCGGCACGACGCTGCGCCTCGGCGGCGGGGAGCCGCTCGCCGCGCAAGAGACCCTCGCCCTCGCCGAGGAGCAGCAGGGCGAGATGCGCGAGCGGCGCCAGGTCTCCGCTGGCCCCCACCGAGCCCTGCTGCGGAACGATGGGGAGCAGATCCGCGTTGAGGTGGCCGAGGAGCGTCTCGACCACCAGCGGGCGCACGCCCGAGTGCCCGCGCGCCAGCACGTGCGCGCGCAGCAGCATCAGCACGCGCGTCGCGGGCGGGTCGAGGGGCTCACCGACCCCGGCGCAGTGGCTGCGAATCAGATTCCGCTGAAGCGCTTCGAGCTGATCGGGCGGGATGCGGATGTCCTTGAGGTGACCGAAGCCGGTGTTGACGCCGTAGACCTGCGCGTCGCCCTGGAGGATCCGGAGCACGACGGCGTGCGAGGCTTCGAGACCGCGCCGCGCTTCGGGACCGAGGGAGAGCGTGACGCCGCCCTGCGCGACCGACGCCAGGGTTTCGAAGTCGAGGCTCCGTCCGTCGAGGACGATTGACGCCATGACGCGCTCCGCGTCCGTGCGAACAGGGCCCAAGGCACGGTCCGGCGGGCAGTGTAGCACAGCGATGAATTCTGCTAGCATGAGCCCCCGCGCGCGCTCGCCGCGCATTTCCCAGGGAGAAGGAATGCCGGGCTTCGTCGTGGTCGGCGCCCAGTGGGGCGATGAAGGCAAGGGGAAAATCGTCGATCTGCTGACCGAGCGCGTCGACGTCGTCGCCCGTTACGGCGGCGGCCCGAACGCCGGCCACACCATCGTCGCGGGCGGCCGCCGCCTCGCCCTGCACCACGTGCCGTCCGGAATCCTGCGGGACGAGGTGCTCTGCGTCATCGGCAACGGCGTGGTCGTCCACCCGGCTTCGCTCATCGACGAGATCGACGGATTGCGCAAGGCGGGCGTGCGGGTCGAGGAGAACCTCCGGATCAGCCAGCGCGCGCACGTCATCCTCCCGTATCACCGCGGCTGCGACATCGCCCGCGAGGAGGGCGCCGCCGCCGGGAAGATCGGCACCACCCGTCTCGGGGTCGGACCGGCCTACGAGAGCAAGGCGGGCCGCTACGGCGTGCGCATCGCCGACCTGGCCGACGCCGCGACCCTCGAGGCGAAGATCGCGCGCGCGGCGTCCGTCCTGCGCCACGCCGCCCCCGCCGGACTGCCTGCCGAGCACGATCCCGAGCCGGCGCGCGTCGCCGAGGAGTATCTGACCCACGGCGCGCGCCTCGCCCCGTTCGTCACGGACACGGCGGCGCTCCTGAACGCGCGGCTGGACGACGGACAGACCATGCTCTGCGAGGGGGCGCAGGGGACGATGCTCGATCTCGATCACGGCTCCTACCCGTTCGTCACGTCGTCCGCGTCGACCGCGGGCGGCGCCTGCACCGGGCTGGGCGTGAGCCCGATCCGGATCGAGGGCGTGTTCGGCGTTCTCAAGGCCTATTCGACCCGGGTGGGGGAGGGCCCCTTTCCCACCGAGCAGGAGAACGCCGACGGGCAGAGGATCCGCGAGCGGGGGAACGAGTTCGGCAGCACGACGGGCCGGCCGCGGCGCTGCGGCTGGTTCGACGCGGTGGTGGCGCGCTACTCGGTGGGGATCAACCAGATCGAGTGCCTGGCGCTGACGCTGTTCGACGTGCTCGACGACTTCGAGTCGATCCCGGTCTGCGTCGCCTACGAGCACGACGGCCGGCGCATCGAGGATCTCCCGGCCGACCCCGCCGTCCTGCGCGCCTGCCGTCCCGTCTACGAGCGTCTTCCGGGCTGGCGCCAGGACACCACCGGTGTCACGCGGTTCGAGGACCTGCCGGACGCGGCGCGCGGCTACGTGCGTCGCGTCGAGGAGCTGGCCGGTTGCGAGGTCGGGATCGTCTCGGTCGCGCCGCAGCGCGAGAAGACGATCCTGCGCCCCGACAGCCGGCTGGCGCGCTGGCTGCCGGCGCGCTGAGCGCCGCGTGCGTCACGGCAGCCGCGCGTCCGCCGCACGATTCGGGCGTCGCCTCCTCGACCTGACCCTCGACGAGCTCTGGGGACGCCGCGTCCGGCGCGCGTACAGCGGCGCCAGCGCCGCGCAGCTGGCGCGCCTCTTCTCCGGCCCGATGCCGGAGGAGGGGACGGGCGACACCCGGCTGCTGCGCGAGCTGCGGGACGGCGTCTTCCGCCACTCGATGCGGATGAATCATCCGCGTCTGTTCGGCCTGTTCACGCCCGCGCCCCTCCCGATCGCCGCCTTCGCCGAGCTGCCGGCCGCGTTCCTGAACCAGGCGGTCGACGCCTGGAAGGCGGGACCCGCCGCGACCGAGATCGAGAAGCGGCTGGTGCGCTGGATGAACGATCGCGTCGGCTATGGGCCGCGCGCCTTCGGCGTCCTGACCAGCGGTGGCGGACTCGCCAACGCGATCGCGCTCAAGATGGCGCGCGACCGCGCCGCCGGGATCGAGGTCCGGCGTCTCGGCGCGGCGGCGCCCGGGCTCTCGAGGCTCCGCGTCTACGCCTCCGACCAGGCGCATTTCTCCCTCGCCCGCGCGCTCGACCTGCTGGGTCTCGGCACGCGCGCGCTGGTCCTGGTGCCGACCGACGCCAGCCGTCGGATGCGGGGCGCGGCGCTCGAGCGCGTGTTGCGGCGCGATCGCGGCCGGGGTCTCGTGCCGATGGCGGTGGTCGCAACGGCCGGGACCACCGTCACCGGCTCCCTCGATCCGCTGCCGGAGCTGGCGCGCGTGGCGCGGGGCGCCGGCGCCGCGCTGCACGTGGATGCCGCGTACGGCGGCGCGCTCCTCTTCTCGAACCGCCATCGCGGCCTGCTCGAGGGGATCGAGCGCGCCGACACGGTGACCTTCGACCCCCACAAGTGGCTGTTCCAGCCGTTCAGCCTCGGAGCCCTCCTGGCGCGAGACGGCGCGGCGCTGCGGCGGAGCTTCTCGATCGAGCCCGATTACCTGCGCAAGGATCTCGAGACGGAGCCGGACCGGCTCGACTTCTTCCAGTACACGCTCGAAGGTTCCAAGCCGTTCCGCGGACTCAAGCTCTGGATGAGCCTGCGCTCCCTGGGACGCCGGGGCCTCGGGGATCTCGTCGACGGGACGATCGACGTCGCCCGGCACCTGGCGGCGCGCGTGACGGCCGACCCACGCTTCGAGGATTGCGGGGCGCCGGTCGATCTGGCGAGCGTCTGCGTCCGCTACCTTCCCGCCTGGGCGCGCGGCCGCGAGCGCGCCTGGTGTCGCCGCCCGGCCGTGCGAGCGCGTCTGAACCGGGTCCAGGGCGCGCTGCAGGGCGAGGTCGAACGGCGCGGGTTCGCCTGGTTCCCGATCGTCCGGCTCGACGGCGAGGTCTACTTCCGGCTCGGGATCTTCAATCCCCGCACCACGACGCGCGACGTCGACGCCACGCTGGCGCACGTCGCGGCGATCGCGCGCGCGCTCGGGCTCGAGGGGCCGCCGGGGCGGGCTCGCCGGCGCCGTCCGCGTCCCGCCGCGCCATCCGGACGGCGCTGACCGTTCAGCCCGTCTTGCGCTCTCCCTGGGTCAGGGTCTGGAGCTGCGGCTTGACCACCGACTCGTAGCAGTCGGGGCAGATGCCGTGGCTGAAGCGGGCGTCGGAATGGTCGCTGATGTAGCTCTCCACCTGCTGCCAGTAGTCACCGTCGTTGCGCACCCGTTTGCAGTAGGAGCAGATTGGCAGCAGCCCTTGCAGGGTCTTGATGCGCGCGATGGCGTCCTCCAGCTCGCGCACCCGGGCGGCGACCGTCGACTGCAGCGCGACGATGCGCAGACCGGCCTGCAGCCGCGCGCGCAGCTCGTCGCGGTCGAACGGCTTGATGATGTAATCGTCGGCGCCGGCGTCGAGGCCGTTGACGATGTCGGTCTTGTTCCCCTTGGCGGTGAGCAGGATGACGTAGGCCGGCTCGGCGGGGGAGGCGGCGCGCAGCTGCCGGCAGACGTCCACGCCGTCGAGCCCCGGCATCATCCAGTCGAGGATGGCGACTCTCGGCGCCTCGGGCTCCTTGAGCGCCCGGAGCGCCTCCGCGCCGTCGCTGGTCACGATGACCTCGTAGCCCCAGCGCGCCAGCGTCGCCTCGAGCATCTTGCGGGAGACCAGGTCGTCCTCGGCGATCAGGATGCGCATCATTCCTTTCCCTCGATGTAGTCGGACAGCGCCCCGGAGAGGCGCGCCATTTCCGCGGCGAGCTCGTGGCGCGCGCGTCGCGCCGCGTCCAGATCGCCGCGATCACCGCAATCCTCGAGCCGCGCCGCGGCCCGCAGCGCGGGGAGCGCGCCGAACGTGCCCACCGAGCCCTTCAGCGTGTGCGCGGCGCGCACCACCGCGGCCCCTTCGCCACGCTCGATCGCGGCGTCGATCTGCGACATCTGGGCCGGGGCCGTCGACAGGAACGCGCGCACCAGCTCCGACAGCAGGCCGCGATCCCCCTCGACCCGTCCGAGCAGATCGACCGGATCGATCGGCGCGTCGTGAGAGGTGGAGAGGTGCCGGCGAGCCGGCTCCTCGGCGCCGAGGAGGCTCGGCGTGGGTCCGCCCCGCTCTTCGCGCAGGGCGTGACGCGTGACCAGGCCGCCACCGCCGCCCGGTCCGCCGCCGCGGAGGATGGTCCGGAGCGCGTCCCGCAGGTCGGGCTCGCGCACCGGCTTGGTCAGGTACCCCTCCAGACCGATGGCCCGGCAGCGCGCCGCGTCGCCGCGCTGACCGGCCGAGGTGAGCATCAGCAGCCGGGTCGTCGCCAGGGCGGGGTCGCTCTTGACCTGAGCCGCCAGGTCGAACCCGTCCACCTCCGGCATCTGCATGTCCACGAGGGCCAGCGCGATGGGATCCTTCCTGGCCGCCGCGTCGCGCAGCATGTCCAGAGCCCGCGCCCCGTCGGGCGCCGACTCGACGCGCAGCCCCCACGACTTCAGCCGCGCCTCAAGCAGCCGGCGGTTGATGACGTTGTCGTCGACCACCAGCGCGCGCACCGCGGGCAGTCCTTCGGGCAGATCGGGAGCCTTCGCGGCGGCGCCCTGTCCGGGACGGAAACGGGCGGTGAAGTGGAAGGCGCTGCCCTGGCCCGGAACGCTCTCGACCCAGAGACGCCCCTGCATCAGTTCGACGAGCTGCGATGCGAGCGCCAGGCCGAGACCGGCGCCCCCGTGCCGGCGCGTGCTGGAGCCGTCCACCTGCGTGAACGGCTCGAAGATGAGCGACTGCTTCTCCGGTGGCACGCCGATGCCCGTGTCCTTCACGGTGAACCGCAGCGTCGGTTCCTCGGAGCCCGTCGACTCGAGCGTGATCGTCACGTCGACACGGCCGCGCTCGGTGAACTTCACGGCATTGCCGATCAGACCCGCGAGAACCTGGCGCAGGCGGCCGGGATCGCCCACCAGATCGTCGGGAACGTCCGGCTCGATGCGCAGACCCAGGACGAGACCCTTCGCCGCTACCCGGTCCGCGAACTCGCGGACCGCGTCCTCGACACCCGCGCGCAGGCGGAACGGGATCGGCTCGAGCCGCAGCCGGCGCGTCTCGATGCGGGAGAAATCGAGGATGTCGTTCACCAGCCCGAGCAGGGAATCGGCGGAGGACTTCACGTGGTCGAGGTGGGCCCGGACGTCGGGCGCGAGGTCGGCGTCCAGCGCCAGCGCCGTCATGCCGATGATGCCGTTGAGCGGCGTCCGGATCTCGTGGCTGACGTTGGCGAGGAACTGCGACTTGGCCCGGCCCGCGGCCTCGGTCTCGCGCAGCGCGTGGTGCAGCGCCTCGCCCTTCAGACGCAGCTCGGCGGTGCGATGCGCGACCGACCCTTCGAGCTCGGCGCGCACGTGCGCCATGTCGGCGGCGAGCGCGTCGAACGTCCGCGCCAGATCGCCGATCTCGTCGCCGCTGCCATCGTCCATCGCCTGCGCCTCGGCACGCCCGTCGAGGAGCCCGCGGGCGCCGTCGATGAGCCGCCGGATCCGCGACGAGAGATCGCGCGCGATGAGGAACGACAGACAGAGGGCGAGCGCGAGCCCGACGCCCGCGGCGTGCAGGATGCGGCCGACGGAGAGATCCGACGCGGAGCTCGCGGCGCGCTCCGATCGGAACGACGCCAGCCGCACCCCGAGATCCGACCTCGGCTCAGGATCCGCCACCGCCTGCGCGACGAGATAGTCGCCGGCGTCTCCGAGCCCCGTGCAGCCGATCTCGCTTCCCAGCTCGGCGGACGCGGCGTCCAGCGCGAGTGCGGGGTCGCACGGGTAGGTCGCCGGCTCGACCAGCGGGGCGCCGGCGCGATCGAGGAGGATCAGGAACGCGTCGACCCCCTGGGGGATCTCCTCGAAATGCGCCTCGTGGACCAGGCGCCTCACCGGGGACAGGTCCATGACGCCGACCAGGCGCGCTCCCGGCGCGCCGGTGGCGTGAGTGATGACGAGCGACGGCGCGGCGCCCGATCGGAACGCCACGCCGCATTCGGACCGGTTCTTCGTCTGTGGACCCGGGTCGCCGTCGACCTCGCCCGCGTGCGGACCGCGGGCGCTCGACGCCACGACGCGGCCATCCTGGTCCACCACCGCGAGAAGTCGCCAGGGCTCCCGCGTACTCGCGACCAGCTTGCCGAGGAAGGAATCGAGCGCTCCGGCCTCACCCGGCGGGTGCGACGTGGCCGGCAGGATCGCGCCCCAGATGCGGATGTCGTCGCAGCGCGCGTCCACATACTGGCCGATGGCGCCCAGCGTGTGATTGGCGGTCCCTTTCAAATCGTTCTGCACGTCGTGCGCGACGGAGCGCTTCAGTGGCATGACGGTGAGGGCCGCCGCCAGCGCGAACGACACCACGAGGCAGCAGGTAAACGCCACCGAAAGGCGCGCGAATAGACGATTCCCGAGTGATCGCCAGAGGCCGCTCATCCAGTCTGTAAACCTATGGATCGATGCGGCGTGAAGCAAGGAGGAGCCAGGACGGTGTCGGGACAGTGTCAGAAATCCGACACGAACCCCCCGGTACGGAGGACCGACGTATGATGGGGCCTCGGAGGGGTCGCATGGCGTTCCGAGTTGCGGGCAGGCATCTGGGCGAAATCGTCGTCCTCGAACCCCAGGTCCACCAGGACGATCGCGGCAGCTTCATGGAAGCCTTCCGGGCCGACCAGTACCGCGAGCTCGGGCTTCCCGATCAATTCCCACAGGAGAACCATTCGATATCGCGCCGGGGGGTGGTCCGCGGCCTTCATTTTCAATGGACCCCGCCGATGGGAAAAGTCATGCGGGTGACCGCCGGCGCAGCCTTCCTGGTCGCCGTCGACATCCGCAGGGGATCGCCCGGCGTCGGCCGCTGGTACGGAATCGAGGTCACGGCGGAGAATCGCCTCCAGGTCTGGGCGCCCCCCGGCTTCGCGCGCGGATTCTGCGCTCTGGTGGACGGGACCGTCGTCCAGTACCGCTGCACGACCTTCTACAACCCGCGGGGCGAGTCGGGCATCCGCTGGAACGACCCGCGCATCGCGATTGACTGGCCGGTGGAGCGGCCGCTGCTCTCCGACAAGGACTCCAAGGCCATGTCGTTCGACGAGTGGCTGGCGCGGCCCGAATCGGATCGTCTCGACCCGTAGAGCGCCCGGGGCGTCGCGGGGCGCGCCGGAAGGCGCACCGGGCTATCGGGTGGGGGTCGTGGCCGAGGGCTCGTGCTCGGAGGCGGCGTGCGCCCGGGCCTCCGACGTCTTCCATCGAACGACCGAGAGTCCGATCCGGGTGGAGTCGGCCAGCGGGCGGAAATGCGACGAGCGGTTCCCGTCGGAGTAGATGGTCGGAATCGGCACCGTCCCGATCGGATGTCCCTCGTCCATCGCCAAGAGCAGCATGTGGGTCTCGGTCTCGTACCGCGCCCCCGCCACGCGCCGCACCACCTGCTCGGCGAAGGCGCGATCGAGGGCGCGGAACCCCGACTGCGTGTCGGCGGGGCAGGCCGGATAGAAGCGTCGCAGGAAGCCGCGGATGAGCAGATTGCCGACCCGGCTGCGCCAGGGCGTATTGCCGAGCAGGCCACGCGCTCCGATGACCAGGTCGGCCCCATCGCGCCAGGCGGTCAGCAGTCGCGGGATGTCCTCGGGGCGGTGCTGGCCGTCGCCGTCGAGCGTCACGACAACCGCGACCCGCGGGTCGAGAAGCGCCTGGCGCAGGCCCTCGATCAGGGCGACCCCCTTGCCGCGGTTCGCGGCGAACGTCAGCAGGCGAATCCGGCCGCCGCCTGCGCTCGCGACCTCCGCGAGGCGGCGCGGCGTGTCGTCGGTGGATCCGTCATCGACCGCCAGGACCTGATCCGAGAAGGCCACGGCCCCACGCACCACCTCGACACAGTGGGGCGCGACGTTGTAGCAGGGGACGATGCAGGCCACGGCCGCACGGTCGCCCGCCCGGATCTCCCGCCGCGCGGCGGCGGGAACCGGTGTCGGCGCGTTGCCCCGGATCTCGGTCCAACCGGCTTCGTCGAAAAACCCGAAGGGCCGCTCGATCTTGAGGTAGAGGCGCGCCAACGAAGGGAAAACCGAAGCGGGCAGGCTCACCGTCAGGGCACCGCGCGTGCCGGCGACCGTTCCCGTCCCGAGGAGCGCCCCGTCGGCGACGCGCCGGACCTCGGCGCGGTTCGACCGGCGATCGACGCTGACGGAGCAGGCGACCCGATCGCCGTCCGGCGTCACCGCCAAAAGCGCGAGCCGCGGACGGCCGAAGGCGCCCGCACGGGCCCGCGGCCGGACCTCCAGACCGAGAACGCCCTGGGGAGGCGACGGGCGCCCGGCGGCGCCAGCGGCGCCGACGTCGGCCCGCCCGGCGTTCGAGAGGTCGCGCGTGAAGCGCTCGCGGGGGCCGGCGAACGACATGAACTTGCGCGGGTGAACGGCGAGCTGGGTGGCGTGGCAGCGGATCGCGGCCTTCTTGAGCTCCTGCTCCTCGTGCGTCAGGGAGAGATGCACGGCGTCCGGTCCCTCCGGATGGACGCCCACGGCGTGGACGACATAGCGCAGCACGGTGTCGGGACGCAGTCCGCTCCCGTTTCGATCGAGGGCCAGCGTCGCGAGGATCGACAAGGCGCTGTGATCGGGGTGCAGGTCGGACAGGGCGGGGGCGATCAGGATCCCCGGACGCCAGACCGCGATTGCCTTCGCGATCAGCGCCACAGGCGGGTCGCCTCCGGTGCGCAGGAGAGCGCTGATCCCCTGGTCCGGGAAGCCCAGGAACTCGATCTGGCCGGCGTCGATCCCGAGTCGCCCGAGCGCCGCGGTGGCTTCGGCCCGCCGGCGCGCGCCGAAGCGCGCCCGGTCGGCCTCGGTGATGCGGAGCCGGCGCTCGACGAGACGCTGCGTCCAGGGGTTGTTCTCTCCGGAGGTGGCGAACAGGATCCGCGCCGTCCCGCCACGCTCGATGGCGCGACGCAGGACTCCCGCCGCCGCGAGAGTGTCGTCGTCGGGATGGGGGGCGAGGAACATCACCCGGGAGCCCGCGTCGAGCTGCAGTTCCGTGCTCACGGCACCAGCCTCCCCGGCTCGAACGGCGAGAAACCCCGCTCCGCCGCCTGCGACCAGATGACGGCGAGGCGCGAGCCCCGGAAGGATACCTTGAATGTGTGCCGGCCGGTCTCGAGACGTCGTGGCCCGGCATACGGCTTTTCGTCGAGCGTGCCGTCGACGTCGCCCCCGTCCGACACCAGGGCGTAGGTGGCCGGGATGGCGATGTCGAAGCTCCCCGATGGATCGCCTTGAGAGGCCGCCGGAATGAGGATGCGTCCCGCCACGCGGACGTGCCCGATGAGCAGGAAGTTGTCCCGCAGGAACGCCAAGGTGCGATCCGGAAAGCGGCCGATCCTCCAGGCCGCCACGCAGGTGCCAGTCGCGATCATGTCCTCCTGGAAGCGCTCGGGGAGCAGGCCGAGGGCCAGCCTCGCCCGGGTGATTCTCTCCAGCACGTACGGCGAGGGACGGGGCCGGAAGATCGAATCTCCCTTCTGATCGAGAACGAAATCGCGCCGATCGGTCAGTCGCAGGACGTCGGCGAGGAAGGCGCGCTCGTCGCCGACCTCCTCGCGCCACGGCGGGAAGCCGAGCAGAACCAGACCGAGAAGCGCCGCCGCGAGGGCGGGGAAGCGCCAGGCGTGCGCGGGCGCCGCCACCGTCACCGGGAGCATCGCGCCGACGATGGCGGGCACGACGAGCGGATAGAAGACCAGCAGATCGTAGGTGGTGAAGAGCGGCCAGAGCGTCTGGAGGGCCGCCAGGAAGGCGCCTGCTGTGAGCGCCAGGAAAGCGACCCGGTGGGCGGTCCGGGTCTCGGCATGGCGGCGCGCGAGCCACGCGGCCGCCAGCGACATCAGCGCCATCTCCGGGACGAAGAGCGCCCGTCTCCAGGGTGTCTGCCAGTTCCCCAACCCCGGCAGGACGTTGTGACGCACGGCGCCGTCGACGAGCGCGCCGAGCGCGCCGCGATGGGCGAAGTAGAGAAGCAGGGCCGCGATCGGCAGCGCCGCCCCCGCGAGCGCCGGGATCACGAGCCAGGCGCGCGAGGCCAGGAAGGCGCCCGGCCGCTTCACGCGGGCGACGAAGGGCGCCAGGAGCGCCGCCATCCCGAGAGCGAAGAGGAGCAGCACCGTCTTGAGCGATGTGCAGACCGCGAGCCCGAGAAGGACCCCCGCGACCAGACATCGGACCCAGCCCACCCCGCCCGCCAGCAGGACGGCCACCGCCGCGACCCAGAGGGCCATCCAGAGGGCGTCGGTGCGGTACTCGATGGAGCGGAAGAAGAACACCGGAACCGCCGAGAGGACGACCGGGGTCCAGAGGGCGGCGCGGCGCCCGAACAGGCTCCAGGCGATGGAGGCCGACGCCCCCAGCGTCAGGAGGAACAGCGGCGTCATCGCGAGGCGCATCAGGAAGATGATGTCGGGCGTCTCGCCGAACAGCCCGACGAGGGGGGCGGTGAGCATGTGAAAGAGCGGCGTGTGGTTGTCGAAGACGTCACGGTACTGCAGCAGGCCCTGCGTCCAGGCCCAGGCCACGTGCAGGTGCTGCCACTCGTCCGAATCGAAGGTCCAGCGGAAGGCGTAGAACAGGTGCAGGACAAAGAGCACGAGGAAGGAGAGCCCGGCCGTGAACGTCTCGCGTCGACCGGGAGTCGCGTCCTGACTCACCTCGACGGCCCTTCATCGCGTGGATCGGCGCCGTCTCTCGCGGGGACGATCGGATGGTGCGCGCGGCGCACCGCGGCGGCCACCGCGGATCGCGGCATGAATCGCAGCGCCTGGATCATCACCTTGTTGGCGAGGCCCGGGACGACGACCCTGCGCCCCTCGAGGGCCGCGCGATAGCCGGACGCGGCCACCGGCGCGCTCGCCATGACCAGGCGTGAATTCTGCGACCGGGTCGGGGCCAGACCGGCGCGCTTCTGAAACCCGGTCGTGGTCGGTCCGGGACAGAGCGCCGTCACCGTCACCCCCGAGTCCCGGACCTCCTCGGCCAGCGCCTCGGAGAACGACAGGACGAAGGCCTTGCTGGCGTAGTAGATCGCCATCAGCGGCCCGGGCACGAACCCGGCCATCGAGGCGACGTTGAGGATCCGGCCCCGGCGCCGGGCGAGCATTCCCTTCAGGCAGGGCTGCGTCAGCTCGACGAGGCTGGTCATGTTCACCTGCATGATGTGGAGCGCCCTCGCCAGGTCAGTCCCGGCAAACGGGCCGGCGGCGCCGAGCCCCGCGTTGTTGATCAGGAAGTCGATCGGCCCCGCCTCCTCGACGACGCGCGTATGCAGCGCCGTGGCCGCGCCGCCGCGGCCGAGGTCGGCGGGGACGACGAGCAGATCGGCGTTGGGCCACTGCTGCCGGACCCAGACCGCCGCGCGCCGCAGGCGCTCTTCGTTGCCCGCGCTCATGACGACCCGCGCGCCGTCGCGCGCCAGAAGGCACGACAGATCCAGACCGATGCCGCTCGAGGCGCCGGTCACCAGGGCCGTGCCGAGTGTGCCTCCCACGTGATCCTCCGGGTGCCGGTGCTGCACGCATCCGTCGACGCGACGGCGAAACGAGGTGGCGTCCCCAACGGGATTTGAACCCGTGTTACCGCCTTGAAAGGGCGATGTCCTAGGCCAGACTAGACGATGGGGACGGAACCCCGGGGTACGCGTTGGAGCGGTGCGCGGCCGGGGCTGCGTATCGTACCGCAAGGTGAGCGTCCGTGTGAACGCCGTCGGGAGGTGACCGCCGCCGGGTGGCGGGCGCCGGCTGTCGAACGAGGGCGACGGGTGAGCCGTGCAGGACTCGAACCTGCGACCCTCTGCTTAAAAGGCAGATGCTCTAACCGCCTGAGCTAACGGCCCGTCGAACCAGGTGGCGCACAGTCTAGCAGATGCGGCTGACCTCGGAGTCCGACCGGGGGAGTCGTCTTAACCGGTCGGGCTGTCCGCGCGCCGGCGCAGGCGCCGGGCGATCGGGTATGCCGCGAATCCGATGGCCAGCGCCACGGCCCCGGCGGTGGCGTCGAGCTGGTTCTGGCGCGCCGTCGCGATCAGCACGGCGATCCAGGTCACCCCGATGAGCGCGGCGCTCAAGCCGACGCCGAACGTCCCGCCGGGAATCCGGAATCCTTCCGTGTCGCCGGTTTCGGGGACGCGTCGCGCCCTGACGACCGCGAGCATGACCAGGAGGTCGTAGGCGCCGAACAGCCAGACGTCGACGATCAGGAGATCCTTGAAGGGGATCGCGGCGAGGGCCGCGTAGATGGCCGCATAGAGCACCAGCACCCGGTGTGGAGTCCCGTGCACGGGGTGGCGGTGAACCAGCCAGCGCGGCAGGAATCCGTCCGCGGCGAACGCCCAGGCGAGGCGGGACCACCAGAGCAGATACGACATGAAGATGACCACGAAGCTGGCGACGCTGCCGAGAAACGCCCAGGTCCCGAGGACCGACCCTCCCAACGCTTGCCCGACGGCGGCGAACTGACCCGATTCCCAGCCTTCCCAGCCGCCGACGGCGGCGAGCCCGGCCACCATCGGCAGCACGTAGCTGAGAATCACCAGCGGCGTGACGAGGAGGAGGACGTACGGAATCGTGCGCCGGGGATTGTCGATCTCCTCGGCGGCGGTCGAGATGTCCGAATAGCCCGAGTGGAACCAGATGGCGAGCGCGAGACCCGCCCCGAACCCCTCGAAGCCGCGCTCGCCGGCGCCGAACGGCACGAAGGGATTGAACTGCCAGCGCGGGATCGCGGCGATCACGATCCAGACGATGGGCGCGGCGAGGAACAGATTCAGCGCCACGGCCGCGCCGCCGACGATCCGGATGCCCCGGATGTTGAGCCAGGTCAGGACGGCGATGAATCCGGCCGCCGCCAGCCAGCGCTCGAACGCCCCGAGTCCGGGGACGAAATAGGGAAGGACGCCGGCGAACAGGGCGGGGTAGAGGGCGTTGTCGAGGAACGACGACATCAGGCTCCAGGTGCCGGCCTGGAATCCCCAGTACTCCCCCATGTATTCGCGCACCCAGCGGTAGTAGCCACCTTCGATGGGGCGCCGGGCGGACAGCTCCGCGGTGGCGAGCGCCAGCGGGATGCCCCAGAGCCCCGCGGCGAGGATCTGGAGCACGATGAGAAGCCCCGGTCCGGAGCGGGCGACGAAGTCCTCGGTGCCGTAGGGGCCGCCGCACGCCGAGGCGTAGAGCAACGCGGCGGCGGAGAGCAGCCCGGCCCGGCGGGGAGCGCGCGCCGCGGCCTGCGACGCGTCGTCGCTCATGAACCGGCGCGACCGGGACCCGGGGTCCCTTCGCGCGCCGACTGGCAGGGGACGCAGCGCGTCGCGAACGGCAGGGCGCGCAGGCGCGCGAGCGCGATCGGCTGGGCGCACACGGCGCAACGACCGTACTCGTGCCGGCGAAGCTGATCGAGGGCCGCGTCGATCTGCTGGATGGTGGCGTCGAGCATCTCGAGGAGCGCCACGTCGGCGCTTCCTTCGCGGCTGGCCTTCCAGCCATGGACGCCCTCGCTGTCGCCCGCGGCCTCGCCCGACTGCTGGCGCGCGAACGCCTCTTTCCAGCGGACCTTCGCCTCCTCGCGTCTCTGGGTGAGAACGCTCAGAAGCTCCTGCTGGCGCGGATCGCCCGGCTCGTCGCTCACGCGCGAACTATATCGCGTCATCGTCCCGGGACGGCTCAAAACGCGTAGCCGAGCGAGACGTAGGGATAGGCGTCCCCGCCCTGCGATCCGAGACCCCAGCCGTAGTCGATCCGCACGACCAGCGGCTCGCCCGGGATGACCAGCCGCACTCCGATCCCGGCCCCATAGAGTCCCTGACGTCCGACACCGGGGCTCTGCCAGACCTCGCCGCCGTCCAGGAACAGAGCCGCCTTGAAATCGTGGATGAAGCGCGGGACATGCGGGGCGGCGGCCGGGTCCTCGCTCTCGGCGCGCCCGACGGGACGCGCCTCGAGAGGGCGCGCGAACGGGATCCAGAACTCCGCCTGGAGCGCCGCGATGCCCCGGCCGAGGAAGGTGTCGGGCTGGAAGCCGCGAACCGTGGTCGGACCACCGAGCGAGAAGAGCTCGAAATCGGGCACCGGCCGATCGAGTCCCCCGCCCGACAGGTGCAGGTCGACCTCGAACCCCGACCGCCAGCGACTGTGCAGGTAAGCCTGGAGCCCGGGCCGGACGTACGGCACGCCGTCGCGAAGATCGAAGGACAGCTCGAGCGACGGCAGGGTGCGCAGCGCGAAACTGGGAGGCAGAAAGGTGTGCCGCCAGTCGTGGATGGCGCTCAGTCGCAGGAGGGTGAGGTCGCTGTTCTGCGGCGTCTCGCTCAGGTCGACCGCTTCACGCCGCACCTCGGCCTCGAGATGCAGGGCATTCGGCCCCTTGAACCGGAGCGGCTTGGCGCCCAGCGCCACGGCGACACCGTTGCGCCGCTCGTCCTCCTCGACGCCGTCGAGCAGCCGGTTGTTGATGAACGTCGAGAAGCCGGACACCTTGATGTCGTAGAGTCGTTGTGGAGCCTGCCGGGCGGCGAGCAGCGGCGCGGTGTAGGTGATGTCGCCGCCCCACTCCGAATTGAAGGTGGGCGTGATGGTGATGCTGTCGAGCGCCTGCCAGATCTCGCTCCGGCTGTAGGTCACGCCGACGTTGGTGCCGGTGCGCGGTCCATATCCGGCGTTGCCTCCGAGATAGTTGAGCTTGTGCGGGCGCGACGTGCCGTCCTCCTTCTGCTGGCGGACGTTCTGGATGAGGTAGGCGCCCTCGCGGAACTCGTCTCCCTCGGCCGGCGGACCCGGGATGAACAGCAGGACGTATCCGAGAGGCTCGATGGCGAGGCGATCGAGATGATAGCGACCGACGTTGTAGAGATCCCCGGGCCGGGTCTGCAGCAGCCCGAGGATGAGATCGCGCGGCGCCGACGCCGGGACGGGGTAAAAGGTCTTCTCGTTCTCGAACGTCGTGGCGGCAAGACCGATGCGGCCGAGGTCCGACGGCTCGAACGTGATGAGCGCGATCCGATGGCTGCTCTCGCGCACCTCGACCTTGAGCGTGCCGTCCCAGCAGCTGGCGCGGACCATCGGGACGTATCCCAGCGAGCGGTAGCGCGCGGCCACCGCCTCCTCGACCCGCGCCGGATCGCACGGCCGGCCGATCTCGCCCCTGAGAAGACGCCGGATCGATTCGGCGCTGAAGATCGTCGGGCTCCCAGGCGGCACGGACAGGAAGGTGACGTCCGCGATCGCGCCGATGACGGCGTGATCCTCCGCCACCGCGAACGGAGCGGCGAAAGCCGCGGCCACTGCCAGGGCGGCGCAAAGCAGGGGTCGCGTGAGGCGCAGGGTCATCCGGCGCCTCTGTACCCGTCCCACCGGTCACTGTCAAGTGCGCGCGCGGAGCGCGGAGCCCTCGACGCGCCAAGCCATTGCGGGGAGGCGATTCCCAGTTGATCCGGGACGGTGAGTGAGTCCATACTCCTGCGCTCCCGAATCTCGGGGGACCGGGCCGGGGCACTCTGAGGAGGCGACATGTCAGGAGTCTGGCGGCGATCTCTGAATCATGTCGCGCTCGTCGCGTCGATCGCGGCCTTGACTGCGACGACGGCCGGCGCGACCGACCTGACGAAGACCTGGGAGGTCGGAGGGCTCGTCGACTTCAACGCCTACGCCAACGGCACCGATCTCAAGGACTCCATCGGATTCGGCCTGCGCGGCGCCTATCACTACAAGGCGCGCCACGCGGTCGAGCTGACACTGGAATTCGCCCACACCGACAGCACGCTGTCCGACACCCCCGACGTGTCGTTCGACGTCTCCAAGTGGACCATCGACTACCTGCACGAGCTGAAGCAGAAGAAGGCCGACACCAAGCTCGCCCCATTCCTGCTCTTCGGCATCGGGAGGTTCAACGTCGACGATGGCGACGACAGCTCCTCGTCGACGGTGTTCGAGGGAGGCGGTGGCGTCCGGGTTTTCATGACCAAGCGGTTCGCGCTCCGCTTCGACGGCAGGATCTGGCACTTCCACGGCAGCGACCCGGTTCCGGGGGGGCACTGGTTCGCTTTCGACCTGGGAGCAGGAGTCTCGTTCTTCCTCGGTGGAGCGACGAAGTAGCCCGGCCGGCCGGCTGACCGCGCGTGCCGGCGTCGCACCTCAGCGGGGCTTGGTCGAGCTCGCTTTCGCCGCCGGCGCCGTCGCCTTCTCCGAGGGGTCCGTGACCGTGACCGGTCTGTCGTCGACGCGCCCTTCCGGAAGGACCAGCTTGAGAACGAGCGGTCCGACATCCTCGGCTGCCGTCAGGTCGAGGGCATAGGCCGCTCCCTCTCCCGTGCGGCACGCTTTGCAGGGGATCGGCTTGGCGCGGAGCGGGCGTTCCTTGCCCTTGGCCTGGGGGACGAGGACGTTGAACCCCTCGATGTCGAACTCGTGCGTCGTCTGCCAGACCAACCGATGGACCCCGTCGTCCCGGATCCGTTTCGCCTCCACGATGCGCTGCTCGCACTGGTCGCCCACGCCGTCCGCGTCGAGATCCTCCTGGCGGGGATTGGCCCGATCGGGACAGTTGTCGCAGGCATCCCCCACGCCGTCCACGTCGCGATCCTCCTGCCGGGGATCGGCTTTCGCAGGACAGTCGTCGCACGCGTCCCCGACTCCATCTCCGTCGGAGTCGGCCTGACCCGGATTGGGAATCGTCCGGCAGTTGTCGCAGGCGTCGCCGATGCCGTCGAAATCGACGTCCTGCTGCTTGGGATTGTCGACGCAGGGACAATTGTCCACGTCGGCCGCGACGCCGTCGTTGTCCTTGCAGGGCGCCTTGGGCGGCGCCGCCTCCCCCGAACCATCATGGCCATGCGCCACGCCGGCCGCGGCGGAGCCGTCGGGGGCCTCTCCGGAACCCGCCTGATGGTCCGCCGACGCATCGTCCTTGGGCTTGGGGGACGCGTCGGGGGACTTGTCGGTGTTCTTTTCGTCCTTCGGATCCTTGGCCGGATCGAGCCCTGCGGCGTTGATCGGTCGCGAGTTGGCCGAAGTGATGGTCACCAGGTACCCGCCCTGGAGGGAGAGGCCGATCGCGAAATAGACGCAGTCGCCGCCCGGATCCGGGACGCGCGTCGCGGCAGACGCGGGGCCGGCGACGGTGGCCACCGGTGTCCAGAGGCCGGAGGTCAGCATGCTCGACAGGGGGCCCTGGGAACAGGACGCCCGATTCATGTAGACCACGTAGCCGGTGAGCACCGGTCGGCGGTTTCCCGGCGAATCCCTGCAGGTGCTGACCATCGTCTGCAGACAATCGTCGAACGTCGGGAAGGGGCTCCATTGCAGATCGACGAGGAGGGATCCGTCACCGCTCGGGCGCACCGCCGTGACCTCCGGACGTGGAATCTCCACCGACTTCAGCGGCGGGACGACGCTCGAGTTCGGCGTGATGGGATGGGCCCAATCGAGGATGTACGCACCCGAATTCTGGTCATATCCGACGGACGCCACGAGCGCCACGCCGCGGTGCTGCGGCGATCCCTCGTCGAACGTCGACGCGGCCGCGACCACGATCGGATGTCCCCACTCGCCCGGCAGGTTCGGGCAGCCGCCCGCCAGCGTCGTCTCCCAGTTGCCGCTCACGACCACGATCCCGTCGGAGGGCGAGCCCGCGATGGGGCTGCACTGGCCGCCGCTGGTCTCCGAGGGGTACGACCGGCAGAAAATGTCGGCCTGCCCCGTGTGCACCGAGGGATCGGCGAGCGAATAGGCGAATCCGATGAGCGTCGCCTCCGGCAGATCGCTCCAGTAGGTGTCGTTGGAGTGGTGGACCGGCATGCTGTTGGCGCAGGCCGCCGCCGCCCGCCCCGCCCCGATCGGGGCGACCACCAGGAGGATGGCGCAAGCAAGGGAGGAAATTCGATTCCTGGGCATCCTCTCCTCCGGCGAACGCGCGTTCCGGACCCGTGCCACAAGACCGGGCCACAAGCTATGTACCATCAAATCTGCCTCAGTCAAGGCGCCGCCCCCCGATTGGTCGCCCGTTGCCATGGCGGGGGTCGCATGTCTAGAATCGCGACGGGGTCCAGACCATGACCGAGACGGAACGCGAACGCAAGCTGTTCACGATCGACGAGGCCAGGGCGCTTCTGCCGCAGATCGTCCCCGAGGTGGCGGCGCTCATGGAGACGTTCGCGGAGATCCGCTCGGAGATCCAGACCACGGCGGCCAAGACGGGCCTCCCCGGAGACAGCCCCGACCTGGCGGGACAGCTCGAGACCCGCGGCGTCCTGCCGCGTCTGTTCGAGCGGGTGACTTCGGGGATCGAGCGCATCCAGCGCCACGGCTGCCTGGTGAACGGCCCCGAGGAAGGATTGATCGACTTCCCCTGCCTGTACGACCAGGAGATCGTCTTCCTGTGCTGGAAGTTCGGCGAGAGCACGATCGCTCACTGGCACCGGATCGCGGATGGGTTCGCGGGACGGCGGCCTCTCCTGGACGCGGGGGAGGGGACGTTGCCAGGGTCGATTCACTGACGCGCCCGTCGCCAGTCCCGAGCCCCCGCGCGTGACACCGCCTGATTCCCCCTTGCGTCCCGGTGACGAGGTCGAGATCCAGATCACCGACCTGGCTCGGGAGAGGCGGGGAGTGGGTCGCGCGGCCGGTCTCGTCGTCTTCGTCGAGGGCGCCCTCCCGGGCGAAAGGCTGCGTGCGCGCGTCCGCGCCCTGCGTCGAGGATTCGCCGAGGCGGACGTCGTGACGATCCTCGAAGCCTCGCCCGATCGTGTCGCCCCTCCCTGTCCGTATTTCGTCGAGTGTGGTGGCTGCGATCGGCAGCATCTCGCCGCCGCGGCGCAGGCATCCCTGCGCGTCCCTCAGGTCCGGGACGCGCTGCAGAGAATCGGCGGCTTCGCCGATCCGCCGGTCCTGCGGACGGAAGCGCCGACGGAGCCCTGGGGCTATCGCTTCCGGATGGACTTCGACTGGGCCCCCGGGCCGCACGGACCGATCGTCGGGCTGCACCACCGACATCGCCCGGACCGCCTGGTGTCCGTCGAGCGCTGCCTTCTCGCGGGGGAGCAGACGAACTCGCTCCTGGCCTGGCTGCCGCAAGCCGCGTCCCGGCTCGGGCTGACTCCATTCGACCCCGTGCGCCGCCGTGGCTTGCTCCGGCGACTGTCGGTTCAGGAGGCGCGCGGCACTCGCGAGCTTCTCGTGACGCTGCAGACGGGGAGAGGCGACCCAAGGCCTCTCGAGCGCCTGGTCGCCGAGCTGACGCGACGCACACCGCGCCTCGTCGGGGTGGTGCGCTGCGAGGTGTCGCGGGACGATCGGCCCGCCGGCTCCACGATCCTCGCGGGGCGCGATTACCTCAACGAGGTGCTCGAAGGAGACCAGTATCGCGTTCCCTGCGAAGCCTTCTTCCAGCCGAATCCCCTCGGGAGCCAGGCCGTGCGTCGCGGCGCGCTGGCGGCGCTCGCCCTCCGTCCCGGCGAGACCTTCCTCGAGCTCTACAGCGGGGTCGGCTTCTTCACGCTGCCGGTGACTCGGACCGGCGCCCGCTCGACCACGGTCGAGTCCTCGGCGCCGGCGTGCGCCGCCGCCCGCGTGAATCTCGAGGCCGGGGGGGCCGGCGACGTTCGCATCCTCCGCGCGGAGGTCGCCGAAGCCCTGCCGGGCCTCCTGCGACAATCCTGGGACGCGATCCTTCTCGACCCGCCACGGACCGGTCTGGCCCCGCAGTCCGCCCGCGCCCTTGCGGACGCCACGGCGCCCCGGGTGGTCTACGTCTCGTGTGACCCCGCGACCCTGGCGCGTGATTTGAAGGTTCTCACGGGCTCGGGAGGGTATCGGCTCGAAGCGGTCTCACCGTACGAGATTTTCGCCCAGACGAAGCACGTCGAGTGCGTGGCGGTCCTCAGACGCACGTGAAGAAGGCGCCGTCGCCTCAGCCGGCGGCGGCGCTGGCCGTGGCCCCGGCCCGGACCAGCCCGGCGTTCACCAGCTGGTAGAGCGCCGCATAGGCCTCGAACTCGCCCAGCCGCGCGCCTTCGACGACCTCTCCGATCGTCCGCACGCCATCAATCAGCGGGAAAATCTTCTGCTCGTCGGCGCCCAGATCCGATCGCCCTCCGACCGCTTTCGCTGAGGCGAGCGGCTCGAGCACGGCCTGATCGTCGGGCAGTGTGGTCCGCAGCTTCGTCCACTCGTCGAGCCGGTGGATGCCATCCATGATGATCTTGGTGGTCGACATCGAGAGCGTGATCTTCTCCTGGCTGTCGACCGCCCCCTCCACGAACTCGAACAGCCCGCTGCGCCAGTGGAAGAGGGAATAGATGATCTCCAGCACCTGCTGTTTCACCGCCCAGTGAAGCTGGTCGGCGGTCAGGAAGCCCATCCGGACCATGACCTTGCCGTGTCGCGTCGTCTCGTCGATCTTCGCGGCGGAGAGGGCGTTCTGCTCGGGAGTGATAATGCCCTTCCGGGCCAGGAAGTTGCCCAGGCTGTTGCGCACGGAGTTGGACCGTGCGAACACGATCTCTCCGCTCTGCCAGGTCAGGATCCGCGTTTCCGCTCCGCGGGTCAGGCGGAGGGCACCCGATTTCTTGCCCATGGCGAGCAGGGTGAAGACGTCGGCGAGGTTGAAGGCGACCAGATCGCCGCTCAGGACGCTTCGGGCCGAGCTCACGCGCAGGCCTCCGTCTGGGAGGCCAGGGGGACAGTCGCGGGCGACTGGGCTCGCCGGATGCTGTATCCGGACAGCAGGCCGGAATTGCGCGTTCTTGACACCCCCCAGGTGGGTCGGTAGACTCTCTGCGAATCGGGACGGCCTGTGCCCTCGGACCCTTTGCCGTTCAAAGACTTGCGGTGAGCGCGCGACCCGCGTACGCCCGGAGCGGAGGCATCGACTTCATGGCGGTCAGGCAGACACTGAAGCTGATCCTCGCCCTCGGACTGGCGGCTGGATTGGGGTGCAGCAAGACTCAGGACACAGCACCCGAGTCGCGGATCTTCGGCAGCCCGCCCATCATCGAGAGCGTCACGGTGACAGGCGGACAGAGCACCCTCAATTGTGATCTCACCGAGATGATACAGGGGTGGATCTGCGCCAACCTCTCCCTGACTCCCGCGCAATATCAATTCAGTCCCAGCGCCAACGTTTTCGTGGAGGTGACGTACAACAAGATCGACGTGACTGCTCGAGTCGTCGATCCGGAAGATACCCCCACGACGAGCGATGTCCTCCTCGCCACGACGAGCTACGAGAATCCCATCGTCCAGGGACAGACCCCGGAGGAGATCAGCCTCGTCATGTTCGATGACGGCGGAACGAACACGTTCCTCTACGAACAGAAGAACGACAAGGGCGAGGACTGCGAGATTGACACGTCCAAGGGGCTGTGCGGCTGCAGCCACGCACAATACAACCTGACGACGGACGATTCGAGCAAAGGCGATCACATCTTCACGCGTGGCTTCGCGTTCATCACGCCAGGGCCGGGTCTCGACTCCAGCGCGCTCTCCCTGGCGAGCGACTGCGTCGCAAGACTGGACAAGAGATACCCCGATCCGTCGTCCAAATTCAAAGAGGCTGGTTATCCGCCGATCCCCCTCAAGGTCGAAGCTGTCGACCACGAGGGCAACCTGACAGCGTGGCCGACGCAGCCGACCGCCGACAGCGCACCCAGCGCTCTCGTCCCGGATCCCTTGGCCGACCTGTGCGCCCTCTGCCTCATCACTTCGGCGGATCCCGGTTCGGAATGCAAGGGGCGGCCGGGGATGATCGTCACGGATCCCTCGGCCGGCTGGCCGCTCGGACCGTTCTGCCAGAACCTGCCGTAGTCGCATCGGCCGCATTTCCCCGTCGCCGGATGCAGACCTGGCGCCCCTCGTTGGCGCTGGTCCGTCCCCGAGTCAACTTAGTCCCAGCCGCCGTGCTGATCAAGATTGAGAAGGATCTAGGGCAGGGAGCTGAGGAGCCGGGCGAGCCGAACCGCCATCTCCGGGTCGATGGTGCCCGCTTCGAGGGCCAGCGCCGTGGAGCGCAGCGCGAGAATCCGATGCAATCGTCTGAGGTCCGAGGGGAGAGCCCGCAGAGCTTCAGAATGCAACCGCAAGGTGGTGACATCTCCACGTGACACAGGCCCCGTCAACGCCTTGACGGGGCCCAGCCGGCCCACGTTTTCGATCGTGCCGCGGACCAATGGGAGATAGAGTCTCGCCGCTTCGCGCCGGCCGAGCCCCAGCCCACGCGCCGTGTCGATGCCGATCGAGAGCAAGGCGACCAGGTCATTGGACATCAGGCAGGCGATCAGGTGGTACAGGACTTTCGCCTGTCGCGGGATGGTCACGGGAACGCCGCCGAGAGCCTGAACGAGGCGTCGCAAGGTCGGCACCGCGCGGGCATCGCCCTCGATCGCGAAGGGCGTGCCCTTGAGATTCTCCAGTCCGGCCCGTGGCTCGGCGACGCTGGCGAGCGGGTGAACCGAGGCCACCAGCGCACCCTGTCGCGCCAGGGGTTCGAGAGCGGTCGATGACAGGGCGCCGCTGGTATGGGCGATCACGCGGCGGGACCAGTTGAGTCGCGAAGCCGCCAGCTCCCGCGCGAGCGGGGCGATGGCGCTATCGGGGGTCGTGATCAGGACCATCGCGCCCTGCGCCGCCGCCCGGGGGTTCGACGTGCCGGCGTCGCCCCCGCCGATGAAGTCGACCGCCTGACGGGCCGAGCGCATCGTCAGACAGGTGATGCCGGCCGGTTTGTAGCCTTGAGCCACGAGCAGGCGTCCCAGGGTCCGGCCCAGTCGCCCCGCGCCGAGGATGGTCAACGTCTTGGCGTTCATCGGATCACCTCCGGGTGGCGGCGGTGCGCGCCGTCGATCTCAAGGCTTCGAGAAGCGTCAGCAGGTCTGCGGGCAGGGGAGCGTCGAGCACGACGCTCCGGCCGGTGCGCGGATGACGGAATTCCAGGCGCAGGGCGTGCAGCGCCAATCCCTGGTAGGCGGCCAGCGCCGTTCCCGGCTCGCCCTCCACGGAAGCGGTTCCCCGGCGCCCGGCGTAGAGGCGATCTCCCACGATCGGATGCCCCAGGCTCGCCAGGTGGACCCGGATCTGGTGGGTCCGTCCCGTCTCGGGACGGGCCTCCACGAGCGCGACAGGACCGAGAACTTCGAGGATCTCCCATGCTGTCCGCGCCGGTCGCCCGTCCGCGCGGATCGCCATCCGGACACGCGCCGTGGGATGACGGCCGATCGGCGCGTCGACCAGCCCCCGCGAGGCGCGCGGTCGGCCCCACACGAGAGCATGGTAGGTCTTGCGGACCTGCCGATCCTTGAACTGCGCCGCGAGATCCCGATGGGTGCGATCGTTCTTCGCCACGACGATCGCGCCGGAGGTTTCCCGGTCCAGGCGGTGGACGATGCCCGGACGCTCGATGCCGCCGATTCCGGAGAGGTCACGGCAATGATGCAGCAGGGCGTTGACGAGCGTGGCGCGCTTGCGGCCGGCCCCCGGATGGACCGTGAGGCCCGCCGGCTTGTTGATCACGACCAGGTCCGAATCCTCGTGCAGAATGTCCAGCTCCCGCGCCTCGGGTTCGAGGGTCGAGGGCTCGGACGGGGGGATTTCGACGATGACCTGCTCGCCGCCCCGCAGCCGGCGGGCCGATCGGGCGATGCTCCCCGCGAGCGTGACGTGTCCGCCGCGAATCAGTTTCTGAATGGCGGCCCGGCTCACGTCCGGCAGGAGAGCGGTCAGCGCCTGATCGAGCCTCTGGCCCCGTCGCTCGAGGGGGACGATCATCTCGACGCGACGACTCCCTCCGTCGCGCGCGATGGACGTGGTCATCGGCGGCCGGGTTTCGTCACCGCCGCCCGCGCCGACCGTCGTGACAGGACGACCAGCATGACGATCGACACCACGGCCACCGGAACGGAGATGAGCTGCGAAGTGGAAAGACGCCCGCCGAAGAACACGCCGCGCACCGTGTCGCCCCGCCAGACCTCGACCAGGGCGCGAAGGATCGAGTAGAGCAGAAGGTAAGTCCAGAAGACCTGACCCTCGAACGCCCGGCGTTTCATCTGGCGCGCGGTGATGGCCAGGATCGCGAAGTCGGCGGCCGCATGATAGAGCTGCGTGGGATGAAGCGGCGTCCCGAGGGGCACCCCGGTCAGCTCGGCGGCGCGCGGGTCGGTGAACGTCACCGCCCACGGCAGGTCGCAGGCCTTTCCGTAGCAGCAGCCGGCGAAGAAGCATCCGAGCCGGCCGAGACCCTGTCCCAGCGACAACGCCGGCGCCGTCAGATCCGCGACCTTTCCCAAGGGCAACCGGTGTCGCCGCACGTAGATCAGACTGGCGGCCACCGCGAGGGCCAGCCCTCCGTAGAACACGCCGGCGGAACGCAGGCTGCGCACCATCTCCATCGGGTGGTCCAGGTAGTACCGGATGTCGATCGCGTACAGAAGCAGCTTGGCGCCGATGAACCCCGCGAGCAGGGCCACGATCCCGAGGTCGACGATCCGTCCGGCCTCGATTCCGTCGCGCCGCGCGTAGAACACGGCCAGCCGCAGCGCCAGCAGGAACCCGACGGCGTAGAACAGGCCGTAGGTGCCGATCGTGAAGCTTCCCCACCCTCCCAGGCTCAGCTCAAACAGGACGGGATGCATCGCGGGCTTCCTCCGGGGGGACTCCGGTCGGTGCGGCCTCACGGCGCGCCAGGAGCAGGCTGAGCACCAGAAGCGAGACACCGACGCAGATGGACGAGTCGGCGACGTTGAACGCCGGCCAGTGGTGGTCGCTCAGGTAGACGTCGAGGAAGTCGGTGACGTATCCGAGGCGGACCCGGTCGGCGAGGTTGCCCAGGGCACCGCCCAGGATCAACGCCAGACCCGTGTGCGCGGCCGCGTCGCCCAGCGGCGTGCGGAGCTGAAAATAGATGATGAGAGCGATGGCCCCCAGCGGCACCAGCGTGAACAGCATCGAGCGCCAGGGATCGGGCAGATCGCGCAGCATTCCGAACAGGGCGCCACGGTTGGCGACGTGCGTCAGGCTGAACAAGCCCGGCACGATCGAAACCGAGTCGTGCAACGCCATTGTCAGGCGGATCTGGTGCTTGCTCGCCTGGTCACCGGCGACCACGGCCAGGGTCAGGAGGGCCCACACCGACCGCCGCAGCGCGTCCGGCGTCACAGCGGCGTTCCGCGGACGGTGAGGATGACGGCGACCGCCCGGGCGCAGCGGGCGCACACGGACGGGAGCCGGGGATCGGCCCCGACGTCCTCGGTGACATTCCAGCAACGCTCGCACTTGCGGCCGGGCGCGGGTCGGACCGCGACGCGCAAGCCCTCGATGCGTTCGCTGACCAGGGTCGGCTCGCCCACCTTCCCGACGACGGCGCGCGAGACGATGAACAGTGTCGGCAGCAGAGCGGCGTGACGCCGGAGGAGGCCGGCCAGCTCGGCCGGGGCGTCGAGCCTCACCTCCGCCTCCAGGCCGTTGCCGATGGTCCCCAGGTTGCGGACGATCTCGAGAGCCTTGAGAACCTCCTCCCGGACTTCGAACAGCCGGTCGAACCGGGCCACCATGTCGCCCTCGTCGCCGAGCGCGAGCGGGGCCGGGAACTCCTCCGCGTGCACGGTTCGCTCGATCGGCTCGCCGTCCTTGCGTCCGAGGAGCGTCTGCCAGACTTCCTCGGCGGTGAACGGGAGGACGGGGGCCATGAGTCGCGTCACCCCCTCGAGCAGCAGCCGAATGACGGTCTGGGCCGCGCGTCGCTCCGGCGATGCGGGCGGGCTGGTGTACAGACGGTCCTTGAGGATGTCGAGGTACAGCGAGCTCAAGGTGACGGCACAGAATCGATGCACCGACTGCGTCGCGACGTGGAACTGGTAGTTCTCGTACGCCGCGACCACGCGCGCGCGCAAAGCGTTCATCTGGTGCAGCGCCCACCGATCGATCTCGGGAAGCTGCCCGAAGGGCACGGCATCGCGCGCCGGGTCGAACTCGTTCAGGTTCCCCAGGATGAACCGGCAGGTGTTGCGGATCTTGCGGTACGCCTCGGCGTTGCGCGCCAGGATCTCCTTGGAGAGCCTCATGTCCTCCAGGAAGTCGACGGTGGCCACCCAGAGACGGAGAACGTCGGCGCCGTGCTCCTTGATGACCTCCTGTGGCGAGATGACGTTGCCGAGCGACTTCGACATCTTCCGCCCCGCTCCGTCCAGCGTGAAGCCGTGCGTGAGCACGGCGTGATACGGCGCCGTGCCGCGGTCGTTCACCGCCACGAGGAGGGAGGAGTGGAACCACCCGCGATGCTGATCGCTCCCCTCGAGATAGAGATCGGAGGGCCAGGGATACCCCTCCCGGCCGTCGCGCAGCGCGGCATAGGAAACCCCCGACTCGAACCAGACGTCGACGATCTCGTCCCGTCGCTGCAGCCGCCGCTCGCCGCAATGCGGGCAGGCGAGCTCCGCCGCCAGTCTGGAGAACTCCTCGTCACGGAACCAGGCGTCGCTCCCGCTCTTCCGGAACAGGGCCGCCGCGCGCGTGATGAATCCGCGGTCGACGACCTCGCGGCCACAGGCGCCGCAGAACGGGAACGGTAGCGGCACGCCCCAGACCCGCTGTCGCGAGATGCACCAGTCGGGACGCGTCTCCAGCATGCCCCCGATGCGCAGCGATCCGCCCGGCGGAATCCAGCGCACCTGGCCCACCGCCGCCAGCGCGCGGCGACGCAGGTCGGCGTGGTCGAGAGCGATCCACCACTGCTCCGTCGCGCGGAAGAGGATCGCCTTCTTGCACCGCCAGCAGTGGGGGTAGGAATGACTCAGCGTCTCGGCGTGGAACAGGAGCCCGCGCTCGCGCAGGTCTTCGATGATGGCGTCGTTCGCCTCGAACACCTTGCGGCCGGCGAAGGTCTCGACGACCGAGGTGAACCGCCCGCGTTCGTCGACCGGCGAGAAGATCGGCAGCTGGTAGCGCCGCCCGGTCAGGTAGTCATCCATCCCGTGGCCCGGCGCCGTGTGCACCGCGCCGGTGCCGGTGTCGCGCGTGACGTAATCGCCGAGGACCAGCCGCGCCACGCCGCCGGCGGCCCAGGGATACGGCGAGCGGGCGGTCGTCAGCCCCTCCAGCTCGCGGCCCTTGATCTTGGCGAGCACCGGCTCCTGCGGCAGGCCGCGCCGCCCGAGGACGTCGGCGACGCGGTCGGCGGCCAGGAGAACCACCTCGTCGCCGAGGTCGATGAACTGGTACTCGAAATCCGGGTGGAAGGCGATGGCGAGGTTCGCCGGCAGGGTCCAGGGGGTCGTGGTCCAGATCAGAATCGAGACGCGCCGACCCGCCAGCGCCGGAAACCGGCCGACGAGATCTTCGGCCCGCAAGGGAAAACGCACGGTGATCGCGGGCGAGACGTGATCCGCGTACTCCACCTCCGCTTCGGCCAGCGCCGTGCCGCACTGGGGACACCAATGGACCGATCGCTTGTCGCGATAGAGGTTGCCGTTCTCGGCGAACCGGCCGATCTGCTCGATGATCGTCGCCTCGTATCCCGGGCTGAGGGTCAGGTACGGCCGTTCCCAGTCGCCGAAGACGCCGAGCCGCTTGAATTCCTGTCGCTGGATGTCGATGTACTTCTCGGCGTAGGCGCGGCAGGCGGCGCGGATCTCGAGCGGCGTCATGCTCGACTTGCGGCCACCGAGGTCGCGATCGACCTGGTGCTCGATCGGCAGGCCGTGACAGTCCCAGCCCGGGACGTAAGGCGCATCGAGGCCCATCATGGTCCGGGTCTTCACCACGACGTCCTTCAGGATCTTGTTGAGCGACTGCCCCAGGTGAATCTGTCCGTTGGCGTAGGGCGGGCCGTCGTGGAGGACGAAGGACGAGCGGCCCTTGCGGGCGCTTCGGATCGACCCATAGACGTCCAGCCGGGCCCAGCGTTCGAGCATCTGCGGCTCGCGCTTCGGCAGGTCGGCCTTCATCGGGAAGTCGGTTCGCGGGAGGTTGACTGTGGACTTGATGTCGAGCGGCTGCACGGCCGGGCGAACCTCGTGATCTCGTTGTCGGCCAATGGTTTGGCCACGTGGGAAGAGGCGCGACTCTAGCATCCGCCTCGGAAGATTGTCAAGAATTGCGCGGCTGTGTTAGGGTCCAGCGGTGCGCCGCGTCTACCTCGACAACAACGCCACGGCTCCCATCCGTCCGCTCGCCCGCGCGGCGTTCGTCAGCCATCTCGACGCGGGTCCCGCCAACGCCGGCAGCGTGCACGCCGATGGCCGCCGCGCGCGTCTGGCGATCGATCGGGCGCGCGAACAAGTGGCCGCCCTGGTCGGCGCGCGCCCGTCCGAAGTCATCTTCACCGCTTCCGGCACGGAGGCCAACAATCTGGCGCTGTACGGGCTGGCGGCCGGCGTCTCCGCCGGCGCGCGACGGATCGTCGCCTCCGCCTTCGAACATCCTTCCGTCGACGCCGTCCTCGCCGATCTCCAGACGCGCGGCTACGAGATCGTCCGGATCCGGCCTGACGAGCACGGCGTCGTCCCGGTGACGACGGTTCTCGATGCGGCGCGGGAGGGATCGACCGCGTGCGTCACGCTCATGCTGGCCAATCACGAGGTCGGCACGCTCCAGCCGGTCTCCGAGATCGGCGTCGCTCTGCGAGCGTTGGGCATTCCGTTGCACACGGATGCGATCCAGGCGGCGGGAAAGGTCGAGGTCGCGATCGGCGACCTCGGCGCCGGAACGCTCTCGCTGGCCGCGCACAAGCTCGGCGGCGGCTTTGGCGCCGCAGCCGTCATCGTCCGTGAGGGCATCCGCCTCGCGCCGCATCTGCGTGGCGGAGCGCAGGAGGCGGGACGCCGGCCTGGCACCGAGAACGTCGCCGCGATCGCCGCGTTCGGCGCCGCGGCGGCGGAGGCGCGCGCGGACCTGGCGGGCGAAGGACGACGGATCGCCGGCCTCCGGGATCGGCTCGAGACGGCGGTCCTGGATCTCTACGCCGGCGCCCGGGTCAATGGCGCTGCGGCGAGGCGTGTCCCGAACACCTCGAGTCTCCACCTTCCGGGGCTCAAGGCGGAATCGATGGTGATGGCTCTCGATCTCGAGGGGATCGCAATCTCCGCCGGCCCCGCCTGCTCGTCCGGCACGCAGCGGCGCTCTCCCACTCTCCTGGCCATGGGTCTGGTGGCGGCCGCCGACGCCTCCGTGCGCATCAGCCTCGGCCACGCGACGACCGCGGACGAGATCGACCGGTGCGTCGCGGCGATGGGTCTCGTGCTCGATCGGGTCCGGACGCCCGCGACGATCGCGTCCCGGGGAACGCCGTGATCGTCACCTGCCCCAAGTGCGCCAAGAAGTACGACATCGATCCGGCCCGGCTCGCCGGCCGCACGAGCGCGACCGCGCGCTGCCGGCATTGCGGCGAAACCATTCCCCTGACGGCGGACGACGCGACGCCCGTCGAGGCCGCACCGTCCGCGCCGGAGCCCGTTGAGGCCACGCGACCCGCCGCCGCGCATCCGCCGGCTGGAACGCCGGCGACAAGCGCTGCGGCGCCCAAGGTCGAGGCGCCCGCGGGCGACGCGACCATGCGCCTCCCCGCCGACGCCAGCCAGCTCCCGGCCCCCGAGCACGTCGATCTGGGCGCTCCGTCGCTGCCGCCCGGCACCCGCGTCTCGCTCGCCGTGCTCGAAGGGAAGGAGGCGGGCCGGGTGATCCGGGTCGAGACCGCCAGCGTCATCATCGGGCGGCACGGGGCCGACGTGCTGATCGACGATCCCGAGGTGTCGCGCCACCACGCCCAGCTCGACATCCACGGCGCCCGCGGCGTGGTGCGCGACCTGGGGAGCACCAACGGCACCTTCGTGAACGACCGCAAGGTGAGCGAGGCCGAGATCGAGAACCGCGGCGAGTTTCGCGTCGGCGGGACGAAACTGATGCTCATCCTCACCGAAGAGGAGATTGGAGCGTGAGCCGGATCGCGGTGGCGATGAGCGGCGGGGTCGATTCGTCGGTCGCCGCGCTGCTGCTGGCCGGCGGCGGAACTCCGACCCTGGGTCTCGCCATGCGGCTCTACGATGCCGGTGAGGGAGCCGCCCGCCCCGGACGCTGCTGCGCTCCGGTCGACCTGCAGGATGCGCGCAAGGTGGCCGACCGGGTCGGCATCCCGTTCTACGTTCTCGACATGGAGGAGGAGTTCCGGGCCGACGTGATCGTCCCGTTCGCCGAGGCGTATCGATCGGGACGCACGCCGGTGCCGTGCGTCGCCTGCAACAGCGGCCCGAAGTTCCGGCACCTCCTGCAGCGCGCCGCGTTTCTCGGCGCCGATCGCCTGGCGACCGGTCACTACGCGCGTCTGGGCCGCGACCCCGTCGACGGCCGGATCCAGCTGCGCCGGGCGGCCGACGCGGCCCGGGATCAGTCCTACTTCCTGTTCGAGCTGTCCCAGGAACAGCTGGAGCGGGCGATCTTCCCGGTGGGCGGCATGACCAAGGAGGCCGTTCGAGCCATGGCGGCCGCGCATGGTCTGTCCACCGCCGACAAGCCGGACAGCCAGGACATCTGCTTCGTGCCGGACGGGCGTTACGTCGACGTCGTCCGTCGCGTGGCGGGGGATGCCGGGCAGCCCGGTCCCATCGTCACGCGGGAGGGACGTATCCTCGGACGACACGAGGGGGTCGCGGCGTTCACGATCGGGCAGCGGCGCGGTCTCGGCGTCGCCTCCGATCGCCCGCTCTACGTGGTCGACATCGACGCCGGGGCGGGCCGCGTCGTCGTGGGCCCGGCCGACGAGCAGTACGGCCGCGGGCTCGTCGCGTCGGGCGCGAACTGGGTGTCGATCCCCGAGCCGCGGCGGCGGATGACGGCGATGGCGAGGATTCGTTCGACGCACCAGGGCGCGGAGGCCGATGTGACGCCTCTCCCGTCCGGTCGTTTCCGGCTGAGCTTCCGTGAGCCGCAGCGCGCCATCTCTCGGGGACAGGCGGTCGTGCTCTACGACGGCGATCGTCTCCTGGGCGGCGGCTTCATCGCGCAGACCGAGCCCGTCGACGCCAGCCCCGGGATCGACGCGAGCGAAG
>Ga0134121_10000837_pt1 | contig 31836 bp, 47 predicted proteins | sample KB301_FD_96463 | JGI IMG/M metagenome (GOLD analysis project Ga0134121, IMG submission 96463) | Terrestrial soil microbial communities without Nitrogen fertilizer from Kellogg Biological Station, Michigan, USA - KB3-0-1 | ecosystem: Environmental > Terrestrial > Soil > Unclassified ...
CCACGGCGGCCAGTTCGTCGTCGTCTTCGTTCATGTGGCCTTCACCTTCGTAGCTGCGACGGGCAGCGGGACCGAGGGAACCGCGTTCGTCGAATTGTCGAACACCGTCTGCACCCCGTTCCCTGTAGGGTCTGTTGGCAGTACGCCCTTGAAAGCTACCGACGTAGCTTCCTTCAACTGGGTCAGGTCCGCCGCGACACGCGTAAATTCCGCCAGCACCTTCCCCGCCAGCGCCACGTAATCCAGCGCGGCCACGCCGCCGACAAGGTGCACCGTACCGAACTGGTCAATGTACACGCCAAAGGTGCCGAGATAGTGCAGGCCGCCGGTGCCTTCAGGGATTGTCTCGGTGGGCATTGCCGATCGCAAGTGCGCGCCGAGCATGACCGCCGCCGAGGCTTCACCGCAAGGCGCTAGAAGCAAGTGCTCCGCGCCCACCGGGACTCGAAAATGCACCCCCTGCGGCTGGAAATTCTCGAGTAGGGACGTGACGCGATCCCCGAGCCATTGCGCTTGGTACTGCGTCCCTGACCGCGTCACGACCGCGCGGACGCACAGATTGACAAGCTTGGTCGTGAGTGCGCGGATGGATAGCATGGTCGCGTTACCGCTGTTGCCTGATCGGTTTGGTCCGTTTGGCTTTTGGCCGGCCCGCCTTCGTGACCGGGTTGAGGATCGAGTCCGGCCATTCGAGCAAGCTGAATGCCTGCGGGCGAGTCAATTCGATTTTCGTGATCAGTTGCCGCTCGCTCACCTCGATCGTTGCCGACACCAGCAATAGTCTCTCGTCGATGCCCAGCACGTCATCCTTGACGTGGTGGTGGTCGCCGGGAGTCCACGGAAAGCCCCGCTCGTCTAAAATGCCAGGCATCGTGTACTGCACCCGGATCGAACGCCCCGCGCGTACGTTACGCTCCCATGTACCGCGGCGTTCCAGCTGCTTACGGTCGGATGCCGTATCCGCCACGATCACCAGCGGGCGATACCGCTTCACCTCGGGGTCCGTGATCCCGTCGACCTTACGCGTGACCGTGACGGGATCGCCGTTGGTAGCCACGGCGGACGTCTGCGACCGCAAGCGGTACTCGGAAAACCGCTCTTGCATGTCTTCGGAGAAGTCGCGATCGATCGCTTCGTCGACCGGCAGGTGGTACACGTCGCCGACAAACTGCAACAGCTGGAGCATTCCGACATTGCCGTCCGCCAGCGTATGGCACAGAAACCCGCGGTTTTTGACCAATCGGTCTAGCGCGTCGTGTACCGATTCGCCCTCCATGATCGCAAAGCGTGGTAGCACCTCGGGATCGGGGGTCTGCTGGGCAACCGTCAGCCCGAAAGGCGCGACGAGGTCTTCCGCAATTTGCTTGGCCGTCTTATTGTCCCATGCGCCGCCCTTGTGAATGGCGGAACAATCCACGAGATCGCCAGTCTTGGAACGTCCCGCCGCTGTGAGCGTCCAGGACTTCGCATCAACCGTAAACGTCGCCACGTCCACGTAGCCGGTAACCAGAATGTGCTTGCCAAATTTCACCTGACACGCGGCGCCGGTACGAATGGGCCACGGTTCGACGTGGTCGCTCCAGCGATCGATATACGTCAATCGGAACGAGTGGGCGAAGCGGTCCAGCGAACGTTCGATATTGACCTCGACCCAGCTAACGTACAGCTTGCCGTCGACCGTGAGCGAGATCTGCTCGTCAATCATGACGTCAGCACCTCTAACGTGGTCCGGCCGGGGACCATCAAAGGATGCACGACGTGCGGGTTGCGCGCGAGTAGTTCCTCCGCTCTCGTGGCGTCGCCGTAGAGCTGATAAGCGATCGTGAGCATGGGCACCGGATCCGAGGTCGTGTAAGTCGTAACCTCGGAAAGATTGATCGCTATCTCGCCCAACTGTTGCGCGATAGCGGCACTGAGGTCCCGGAGGGCATCGAATACCGCCACGTCTGGCTCTATGCCGCTGATCGCGTAGTCGCTGACGCTGTCGATGGCGTCCTGGATCGTTTGCAACACCGAGCGCGCTTCATCGGCGCTGGTATACGTTGCGTTTGCTGCTGCCGTGGTCGCGCTCGCGAGCGCGCTAGCACGCACGGCGATCAACATCTGCGCGCGATTGTTCCGCTCCGCGTCGCGCGAGGGCGTGTCGACAGGCGGCGGTTCTTCGCTATCCGCGCCCAGCGCGGCGCTAAGAACCACGACCTCTTGCAAGTTGCCGATGCCGCGACGGTTGCGGCCCGTGACGGTGTTGAGCGACTGCATAACGCTCGCGATCGTGGCGTCGAGGGTGTTGTAGAGCAGCTGCGGCAGGTTGATCAGCATCGCGGTTTCGTTCGCGATCCGCTCGATCTGCGCGGCATAGTGCGCCGGCACGGCGAGGGCGGAGCCGACGATCGCGTTGATGTCGGTCAGCCCGTCGATGATATCGTCGAGGACTTCCAAGTTGCTGAGGGCGACGAAATCTGGCACGTCGAGCGAGAAGTGACTGCCGTATGCCTTGCCGGCTTCTTCGCGCACCACCTCGGCTTTCTTTTCGGTGTCGTCTTGCTTGTCAGTGGCGTTATCGAGTTGTCCGATCTCGTCCCGCGCCTCGATCGCGTTGAATTTGATCTCGACCATGCCCCCCTGATCGGTGGACTCGACAAGACTGATCACGCCATCGGTGACCACGTAGACGCGGCCGTAGATCGGATGCACCAGGAGCTTGCGCCCCGGAGCCTCTAGCACCTTGATCAACGCATCGCGTTGCTGCCGAAGACTCGGCCACAAACGCGTTTCCAGCGCGACTCCGCCTTGCGGCTGCTCTAGCAAAAACGCATCGATCGAAAACTCACGTGGTGCACGGCCCATGTCGCGGTGCGCGACGCCCGCAGAATCAAACGGCAGCCGATAGATCGCCGTCTTGCGGCCCATCGCGGTCGTGTGCCCGCGCGTGTGGAACGCTACGCCGTCGAGCGAACCCAAGTATTCGTCGTCAGCGTAGCTCATTGGCTGGTATTCCCGAGGGACATGAACGGAAATGTATCGCCGCTGCCCTGCTTCAACTGGAGCTTGGCCTTGAGTTCGTCGCTTAGCTCGACCATCACATACAGCTCACCGGGGACGTGGGGCTTTGGCGGCGCTCCTGGTCCCTCGGTAGGCGCTAGGACTCCTTCCTTCAGCCCCAACGCTTGCGTTTCAAGGTTACGCTCGCGTCTCGCGCGCTGCTCCGGCGTCATTTTTGCAAGCGTCTCAGCGCGTTCCCGCTCAAGATTCTTCTTCCGAAATTCAGCGACTTTCTTCTTGACGTATTCGTCCGCGGTCAAGTCCGCGTCGCCGCCCATTTCGCCTCTAGCTTGCATATTGGACCACGCCTCGTAAGCGCTTTGCTTGACGAATTCCTCCTGTTCGTAGTCGTCCTGTACATCTTTCTCTTGGATATCTCTGCCGAAGGTACCTTCAGGCGCGTATTTTCTGGCGATGTCACCCACCACGGTTATCATCGTGCTGATAGCGCCCGTGGCGAGGGTCAGGGCAGGCGGTAGCAAGTTCGTCAACGCCGCACCAAGTTCCCCGACCTTCTTAGCCGTTTCCTTACCTTCGGATCCGCGCATAAACCGCAAGAGCCCGTCCACCGCTTCGTTCATCTTGGGGACGTTCATCTCGCCGATATTTATCTTCATCAACTCCCACTGCCCGTTGACCTGCTGAAGTTTGTTTTTCAGCGTGCCGCCCATGAGATCAGCCTGATCCTTCATGAGGCCGTTGACCGCCGCGATGTCGTTGCGGTTCTTTGTGAGGTTAGTAATGCCGCTCTCGCCTATCTTCGAGTCGCCGAGAAGGGCAGATGTCGCGGTCATGCCGTACTGACCGAACATGATCTTATTGATCGCCATCCTCTCTGCACCTTGGATCCCGTACTTTTTGAAACGCGCCTCCAAGTCGTTCAGAAAACCCGGAATATCTTCGAACCCCTTGCGCAAGTCGTCTTGCGTGAGATGGATCTTGTCGAGCTGTTTTTGCGCCTGCTTCGCACGCCGGGGAGGCGCTGCGATCGCCGAGAGCAGGTTACGCAAGCCCGTGCCGGCTTTACTCCCTTTGATGCCGGCATCGCCAAGCGACACGACCATGGACAGGACGCTTTGAAGTGAAACCCCGGCATCCCGCGCCAGCGGGCCGACGTACTTCATCGTGTCGTAGATTTCGCTAACGCTCAGAACCGACAACTGATCGGCTTTCGTCAGCATGTCGCCGATGCGCTCCATATCGCCCGGCTTTTGCATGCCCATCTGTCCGGACACGCCAAGCAAAATCTCGGTCGACTTTTCCGGAACAATGTCGTTCGCCTGCGCGAAGCGCAACATAGTCGGAAGATCCCTAGCCAGGGTTTTACCCCTGCCGGCTGCTGCAAGCCCTACCGCCGCCTCCGACGCTGCGACGGGTCCGTACTGCGTCTGTCCGGTGAGCGACTTGACAGCCTCGCTAGCTGCCTTGGCGTCTGCAAAACTCAGCTGCCCCTTGGCGCGGACGCGCGCCATGTTGTGCTCAAAATCCATCAAGGGCTCAAGCGATGCCGCGACAGCGCCGCCGACCATCTTGAAACCTCTATAGAGACCCTGTGCAACTATAGTGCCGCGCGCCGCCATCTTGAGGAAACTACCGAAGCCTCCGGTCGCCTTGCCGGCCTTCTTCGTGGCGTCCTCGATCCCGAGCATAGCTTTCGCCTGCGCGTCCAAGTGCCGTCTGATTGCGGCCCCACCGACGCGCTTGAGCGCGGACTCCAACGTGTTGAGCTGCTCGATGCCATAGACACTCAGCTTGACGTTGAGATTGGCGGTAGTGTCTTTAGCCATGGCCGCTCACGCATCTATAGCACGGATCCGCGCAATTTTGCTCTAGCGACGTCGCCCCAGAACGTCAGATCCCACATGGTTAGCCGCTCGAACTCGGACGGGGGCCAGCCAAACGCCATCACGATCAGCTGGACGAGTTCGAGCGGATTTACTCTTTTCCCTCGTCGTCGCTTAGCTCCGTGACGATTCGGGCGGCGAGGTGCTTGTAGTCAGAATAGGCCAGCTTCTCGACCTCCGCGGGGACCATGCCGGTCACGCGCGCGACGATAGCGGCGATCATCTCAGCGGCAACGCCGGACGCCTTCGCGCCCGCCAAAAAATCGGCACATTCGAGTGGCTGACGCATGGTCACCGTCTCGATCTTGCCTTTGTTGATCGGGGACGTGATCGGGTGCTTCAGTTTTAGGACAAACGGGTCGCTCATACGGAGCCCCCGTCGTCGTCATCCACACATACAATTATGACGCCCATGCATAGCACAAGCGCGGCGAGTAAAATGAACATACGGGTACCTCTCCCGTTATGCGACCTACCGCTGGACTGCGGCGCGGCCCATAAATTCTACATCGCAGTCACCTTCGCCGCCGGTCAACTCGGGCGGCTTACTGCACCAGGCACCTGCTACGGTATAGGTGGATCCGGTGTCAGTCTCGAAATCGATCGTCACATTGACTGCGTTTGCGATCGCGATCAAATCACTAGATGCCGTATGCGCGATGGTTGCGGAGACCTTCGCAGGCACGGGTTTCTCGGTATAGCCTAACACGTCATGATCGGCGACGACTGCCGTGCGTTCCTTACCGCCGATCTCGATCTTGGCCTTCTCTTTCGCCGCCAAGCTCAAGCCGTCCATACGGATGACACACGTTCCTGAAAATTTGAGAGCCATAGAATCCTACTATCTCCGGAACTGGAGGCTGTACGCGCCGACGAGAAAGTTGTTCATCAAGTCCGGCGGCAGGATGACGTTCACGCGGTTTGGATCGCTGAGGTCGCGCTCGACGAGCAGTTCCGCCTTGAACTGCTCCAGTGCGCCTCTCTCGACCAGGCCCGCGCTTGCCCAGTCGATGTACAGGCTGATCACCTCGCCGCGGATGATCTTCGGCGTAGCAATCGGCTGACCGGTGACCTCGCTGCCGTCGTCCGCCAGAAGGAAGTTGCTGAACTTCTGCGCCATGCGGGCGCGGAGCGTGTAACGCAGGGTATCGAGGATACGGAGGGTGGTGAGATCCTGGAACGCCGTATCGGGCAGGCCCATTGCGTTCGTCTGATAGGTCGTTACCAGACGTTCGATCAGGAGCCGGCCATCGCTCGCCGCAATAACGGTCGAGATGCCGTCCGAAAGCAACGTGCTGCGTTCTGATCGCGTGAAACGCGCACCACGCGGAGCTGCCGTACAGCCCGGCAAGGTGTGCCCCGTATACGCTCGGGCCGGATGGATCTGCGCTTGGAGCGCGGCGTCGGCTGCGATCTCGGCGGCCAGCTCCCAGGGGGTCGGCAGTGTGGCGGCCTGCTCGCCGCCGACTACCACAAGCCGGTTGCTGTTGTACCCGTTACCAATGGAACTCAGTCCCGCCTGGGTGCCGTAAACCGCCGCGAAAGCCACGCCTTCGATCTGGCGAAAGGCGTCGGAACGCGATTCCATCTCAGTGACGATCACGCCTATCTCGGTCGGGTCAGCCGTTCCCAACGCGACCGTGTGGTACTGATCGTCACCCATGAGCGGGATCGCAGTGGAGTAGTCAGGCGCCGAGGCTCCCGCCGCCATCGGCGTGATCGTGAACGTGAAGCCGCTAGGCACGCGCTCGCCAGGGAGCGCGCAGACGGCAAGTTGAATGTTGTTGCCGTCCGGCCCGGCGTTGACCGCGGTGAGCCCGAGTCCCGTACCGACAGCATCCGCCGCCAGCTGTACCGGAAGGTCGGGCTCCAGCGCGCACGCGGCAAGTGCCGCAGTTTCCCACTCCGCAGCGGTCATGCCTTTGGTAACCGCGACGTTTATCCTGCGCCCGCCGATGTAGAGCGGCGTCGAACCGCCTTCGGTAGCATCACCGGCAACCATGATCTTGCCCGTGGACTGCACGCCCAGCGCGGCGTCCTCCAGCGCGATACAATGCAACGGCGTCAGTGAATCCTTGCGTCTATACGCCGCAACCATCTGCGCGAGCTGAGACTGCGCGCCGAACAGCGCGACGGCTTCGTCCGGCGACCGCGGCGTATAGATGACACCGCCAACGGCCGACCCAGCGGCGTTTTTAGCTCCAATGAGCAGCGCGTCGTGCGGCTGTGCTTGCAAGCCTTGCGTCGCGCGAGATGAATCGTACTCGACGTACGATCCGGGGCAGTAGAGTGTAATCGGAATCGTGTTGAACGAGATGGTCATCTACTATTCCCTGCGGCAACTGTAGTGCACGACGGCAGCTATAGCAACACATCACGTCAAGTCAATTTCGTCCTCCGCGTCGGGAACTTCGCCGAGCGGGGCGTCGTTATCGCGCGGCGTGATATCGTAGGTCGCGTGGATCGTGGCCAGATCGCCGGTCGGAGAAACCAGTAACTCGTAAGGGCTAAGTTCCACGTCCTGGCACCAGCTCACGGCCCACAATGAGATCCCTTCGGCGTCGATATTTTTGTCGTAACAATTCGCGGCTTTCACGTCGTTCGGCGGTCCGACGTCCGCCAAACCCCAGCCCGAGAGTGGGTGTCTACATAGGATGTTCAAGAGGCTATGGACGACATCCATGCTCGACACGTCTTTGGTCAGCCTAGCCTTGTCAGCGGTTAGGACCATGCAGCATACGAGAGTATCGGCTAGCGGAATCCCGCCGTGGTCCGTCTCGCACTCGACGCGAACGAGGGAAACGATCACCGCAGGCGTGCGGCTCGCATAGCGCTTGACCTCGTGGAGGTCATAGTCGCCGCCGTGCTCGAACACGGTCACGCCAGCCAGGCGCTTATCGGCGCGGAGCGCGTTCGCGATGCCCGCCCGAAACTCGGTGAGGGTGCTCATAGCGATCGATCCATCCAATCCGCGATCAGGGCGTCTATCTCCTTCGCGTTGCGGCTGGAAATGCCCAAAAACGTACGTGCGTTGTTCACGGCGGCGGAGTAGTCGACACCCGCAGTTACCGAGGCGCCGTCTTTGGTCACGCTCGCCTTGATCGAGTCGCGCAAGGCCCCCGTAGACACCAAGAGGCTGTGTCCGGCGCTGCGCGTTGCGGCATACTCCGGGGTCCACGGCGCCCACTTTCGTCCGCTAGGCGCAGTCTTTTCCGAAGTGATCCGACGCCGGGTCTGCTCGACGAGAAGCTTTCCGAGCTGGCGTTTCAGCGTACCGGACGCCCGCAAGCGCGCCTCGATCTCGTTGATCCGCCGGATCAGCATCCGCATCTGGCGCTCGTCGAGTTTTAGCGCCGCCACGGCTACAGCTTCCGCAGAGTGTCACGGGTATAGAGCCGCGAGCCGCAGACCCGCTCGACTCGCTGCTGCTTTTGGATGACGATCTGCGCGGACTGGGTCGAGTTCGGGCTTTGGATAAGTTCTTGGTCGAACGTCAGGCGACGAGCACCCGTCTTGATGTCGAGCATGAACTCTTTGGCCGACTCGTAACGCTCCTTTTTCTGGTTCGTCATGGTCGGGGCGCCCTCGCACAGTTCGTAAATCGCGACGTCGATGCACACCTTGACGAGTCGTCGCGGAAACGGCGGCAGTAGTGGCAGTGCAACACGCCCCGCGAGGTAGGCATCGATCCAGTCCGAGGCGTCCTCTAGGGCGAGGGTGAACGCATCTTCGTCGAGGGTGCCGTCCCCGTCACGGTCGCAGCTGACGATTACGTAGTCCTCGTCGTAGCGATCAAGGGCGTCCTGGATCGTGGCGTATGCGGCCACGACTATTCATCCCGGATCTGCAAACGCTTGTCGGCGCGCAGTTCGTCCCACTCCGCGTCGGTAAACTCCTTTATCGAAACACGCTCACGAACGGGCGTCCAAAGACGCTTGCAGCGCCAGTGCTTCACGAGTGCGCGCACCGAACGCGTTGGGGTGGCCGGCCCACCCGCAGCGTCCTGCCCGCCACTGGTTGAGGTAGAACCAGCTTCAGGCGCCACAGATGCGCCGGCCTTTTGTGCGGGGGCGGTGGCTACGGGCAAGCCTTCGCTGTAGCCGAACAGTTCCTCTAGCAACACTTCCTTGTCGGTCGTGTCCGTAAGGGTCGGAAAGCCCGCGTCGAGCGCCATCTGTTTCAACGCCTTCGGGCTGCGGTTCAACAGCTTTAGGCGGAACTCGTCGTACTTGGCATTCACGGGGGTCTCCTTCCGAAAGAGACTCACGGCAACCAGCTAAGGTAGAGCGGCGTCAACATTTTGTACGCTGGATTCTGCTTGGCGCTGTCCGTGGCGCCAGGGTTCATGACGTCACTGGTGTAGTTGCCGGAGATCATCGGCGAGTCCAGGATCGTCAGGATCTTGTCCCGGTTGCTGGAGCCGAAAATGATATGCGTCGGGTCGTAGCCCATTTTTTTGCGACGCCCGGCCTCGTTTTTGAAGTCGCCGCGGTAGTCGGACATGATGTTGCGCAGGTCCAGAAGCTTCTGGACCGTCACGTCGTCTTCGCAGCGGATGATCTGCTGCCACAGACCATAGGCCGTGCCCATGCTGGCCTGTGCGCCGAACAGGAATTCTTTGTTGAAAAAGACCGATGGGTCGCTGAGGTTCTGGTACGAGACATACTGCGCTGCTTCGCGTTCCAGAACGATAATCGGCTTGAGCGAGCGGCTGAGATCCGCAACGTACCAGGGATGCGCGGCCTGCGGCCCGCCCTTGCCGACGTAGTTGCTGACCAGCGACTCGTCGCCGTCCTCGCCGATCGGGTGATCGGTATCGAAGAAATTTTGCCCGTCGTAGCAGGGGAGGGTATTGCCGAGGTCGAGCGCTTCGCACGCGAGCCGAGGCTTCAACAGTTTAGCGCCTTCGCCACCGGTGAAAGCCTGCATGGTGTACGGGCTGATAATCCCGTCGAGAACATCGCGCCGCAGTACGCGATGCGAGAGTTCATATTCGTCGTAGGTCGCTTCGTACGTCTTGGTTTCGAGCTGTTTGAAAATTCGCGGTCCGACCCACTTACGGAACTCGTGGAAGTCTCCCAGCCAGTCAAAGCGCATCGTCCGAGTGCCGAGCGGCATCGTCGTCGAGAACGCGTCGACCGCCGTCGTCTCACCTGCACCGAACCCTTCAGAGAAGCTACTTGAGAGCTTTTTCCAAAGGATTTCGAGAATTTCTGCGTTGATCACGTTGTGTCCCTATTGCGTCGAAAGGTTACTATAGTGACCACGGGCTACTTCGTGCGCCCACTAGGACCAGGAGGGTGATCGTCGATAGAACGCACCGGATGCCCGGTTACGGGACTTTCCGGATCGGTTCTATTGGTCGGCGTCTCTCGCGGCGAGAGGTCGTCAGGACGCGCCAGCGCGACGGGCGGAGAAGCAGGAACCGCGAGCGGAATCACGGCGACCGACACCTTGTTACCCCCGTCAATCGACTTGATCACGCCAGCAATGGAGCGCCCCGTCGCGACCTTGCCGACCGTCTGGTTGTCGACCCAGTAGCAAAGATGCAGGACGTCCGCCTGACTGAGTTCGTCGGCACCGGGCGGCGAATTCCAGAACTGATACACGCCTTCTTCGATGTCCAGGCGCTTGCCGCCATCGGTATTGTCTACGGTGTCCCGCGCAACACCACGCGTGAGCAGACCGGCGGTAGATGCCGCATTCACCGCGTCGCCGTTGGCGTCGAGGCAGACGCCGGCACCCTTGTAGATGACTTCGCCGTCTTTGACGGGATCGTTTTGCACTTCGCCGATGCGCTTACGCGCGTCGCGGGGTCCAGTGAGCGCCGCCATTATTGAACCTTGTCCAGTTGGGAAACGTCGATCTTTGCCCGTTCGGCCCATGCAAGAGCCGTTGCGGAGTACTCTTTGGTCTGCTTTGGCTTGATTGCCGGGATAGCCGCGGGCGTAGTCGCCACGACGGCCGGCGCGCTCTCGTACAGCGCGGCGACGGCCTTCAGCTGCGCGGGAGTGTTGCCACATGCAGCGACGAACTTCTCACGCGCTTCCGGAACGAGCTTGCCTTGCGCAACGAACGCCTCGAAGCGCGCGACGACAGCCGCTGCAAACATCTCTTGAATCTCCGCGGTCGCAGCGTCGACGACGGGCGCGACTTCGATCTTGGGCGGTTCCGCCTCCGGCTTCGCAGCCGGCGCAGCGGTAGGAGTCTCAAGCTTGGTTAGGCGTTCCGCGATCGGTGCCATAGCCTCAGCCAGTAGTTGCTTGAACTGTTCTTCGTTCATTGTCGCCCGGTCTGTGTCGGTTATTGCGGCAACTGTAGTTGCACTTGGCAACTGTTGCAACTGCCGTGCGTAAATTTCCGGTAGTGCCCGGAAGCTAAACCGAGCATCGGCCTGTGGTTGCTGGCCCTTCGCGGGCAGGATCTCGTCCACAAAGCCGTGTTGTTTCGCCTGCTTAGCGGTAAACCAGGTCTCAGCGTCCATCCATTCGCGAATCTGTCGCTGGCTTTGCTTCGTGCGGCCGGCGTACACGTGAACCATCGCGTCGTCGAGATTTTCGAGCGCCTGGACGTCCGATCGAAGCTGCGAAGCAGTCCCGCCCGCGAACGCGCGCGAGTTGTGGATCATGAATTGAGCATCTGCCGCAATGGCAATGTGGTCCGCAGCCATCGCGATCACCGTCATCGCCGACGCGGCAACGCCGTCGATCTCCATTTCGATATGCTTACCGGACGCCTGCAAGAGCGCGCGAATCGCGTGCCCTTCAAGCGAGTTACCGCCAAAGCTGTTAGCTCGGATCTTCAGCTTCGTGGCCTGCGGCGCATCACGCAGCGCCTTGCTGACGCGTTTGTAGGAGATGCCATCGGGCGCCCACTCATCTCCGATGTGCCCGACGAAGCTGAGTTCGAGAGTTTCGCCCTTGGCCAGCGCTTCGAACTTCATGCGGGTACGATAACACTACAGGCACCAGAAGCAACTATAGTGACGGCCTTATCCGGGCATCGGCTTTCCGCGCTTGCCCCCGTCGAGCTTCGCGCCCGCGTGATCGCCGCCTGGCTGGGCGCCCGGCAGTAGCGGCGCCTTGAGCATTTTCTCCCCCGCCCGCGCGGCAGGGATCTGAAGCCGGTCGCGAAGCCACTGCTCGGGCACTTCCATCCCGGCTTCACGGACCCACGGCAGGATCGCCGAGGTAAAGGCTTCAATGTCAGCAGGAGGCGTGATGTCGATCTCGAGATGCAGCTCGGGGGTGTTGAGCCCGAAATTCAGCTCTCGCCACTGGTTGATCAGCAGATCGCACGTCGCCGACACCGCCAACGCGTCAGCTTCGCGGAGATCTTGCCGGACTTCGCGACGAGCTTGCGCAATCGAAGCACCTTGTCCGGCACTCGATCCCTCGGTGCTAGGCGCGGTGCCGAGAATTGCCTTCGTACGTTGGGCATCAAAGTACTTCGCCAAACCGAGAAAGACGTTATCCCCGCTCGGGGGTCGGCGAGCATCAAGGATCTCGATCTGCATCGTATCGGGAAGCATGCAGGCGGCGTCGTGGCCGAGATTGACGAGCGCTTCGCGGAGTGTCTGCTGCTCGTCGTCGGTAACCGTCGCGGGGTTGAATTTGCCGATGCGCAACGGCATCCCGAACGTCTCTGCAAACGCCATAAAGTCATTGATGTCGCTGGTTTTGAATAGGTGGTTGACGGCCACCAGGCGGATCAGTCCGGCCCGGAGCTTGAGGCCCGCGCGAATCTGCGGGTAGTGCACGACAAACCCCGGCGGAAGCGACACGCCATCGATCACGCCATCTTTTCTCATGCGCAGCTCGCGGAGCGTTTCGCGGTCGTACTGGAACGCGCGCTGGTCGCAGAACTGGAACTCTTTGAAGCTCCACGGCGTGGTGGTCGTATCCCAGATTGGATAGATCACCACGTACCCCATGAGCACGGCGTCCATGAGGTCGCGTAGCAGCCAGCGCCAGATCGGTTGATCGACGACCGTCTTCTGGCACAGCTCCGCCAGCTCTCGACCGCGCTCGCTATCGACGACGGGCTTGACGCGGAGCGGTGCGCCCCAGATCGAAAGTCCGCGCGTCTGAAGGTCAGAAAACAGATCGAGATCGCGCTCGGGCGCCTCGATCCCGAGCGTCAGCAAGTCCTGGTTATCGCCCGCGTCGTTCTGGCGGAGAATGTGCCCCAACGTTGCCGGCGTGAGGCCGGGCGCGACAGAGTCTTTGTACCGTTTCTTCGTGCGATCGAAGATCTCCGCGGGTGCTCCGACGCGGTGAATGCGGTTCGGGGTGAGTGGCTTACCGTGTTGATCGAGAATGACGCCCATGGCTACCAATTCCGCCGCGCAAAGCCCCTTGTACCGCCGATCGGCACTATAACAGCTCCCCGCCGAGCGCGCTCGCGCGGTGGGTACATCGCCAATTTATCGACATTCGGCGGTACCCACAACTCCTCGACCTTGGGCGCGAGATAGAACGGGGCAGGGTGCTGCTGCATCCACTGGTAGGCGAACGCGAACGCGACGACCGCGTCATCCTTCTTTTTCGGCGTCGGGAAGTCGTGCAACTGGTTCCAAAAACGATCGTTGACGGCGCTTTCCAGGTAGCAGATTTCGCCTCGCCATACCGCCCGCGCCGCTTCACGCGCGACGTACTCTTTGTTCGCGGTCGCGATAATGTCGCACGGAGCATGCGCCTTCACGCGGGCGCGGACGCGTTCAGACTGGTCTACGCCGGCCTGCGCCGGTTCGCTGAAGATCCCCACCGTGGTCGTGGGGCCGTCCTGGATCGCCATGCGCTCGACGAGCGCCTGGACCGCTCCGGGGGTGTCGCGGTGGAACGTCGTATCGAGGATTATGATCCGACCGTTGCGGGTGCGCCCGAGCAGCACCGACACGGTCCAGTCGGGATCGTCGAGCCGAGGATCGCGCGCCTTGAACTCGCCCGAGCGCTGGATGCCAGGAACCAAATTGCCGGTAACAGGCGTCGCGGCGAAGTCCCAAATGCGGCATTTTTGAACGATTTCGGCGGCCTTGCCATCCTGCTGGTTCAGGGCGCGTTGCAGCTCGGTCGCGCCCCAAATCCGAAAAACCGATTTTTGAAAGTAGTCGCCCGCGGACTCTTTCGCGTTCCAGTTACCGCCGAGGTAGCGTGCTTGCTCGATCGCGGGAAGCGATTTCAGGTTGGCGAGATAGCTCGGATCGGCGTCCAGTAGCTTTCGGTTATCGTGGACGAGCGCCGGAATGAATGTCATCGACATCACGCTGTCCGGATCGCCGTCCACGTACTTCACGAGATCATCGGGCGAGTCCGCCCAGACGATCTCATCCTTCATGCGAACCCAAAAGCGAACCTTGCCGCAGCGCTCGCGCCTCGGGAACCCGTCTTCGCCAATCCACCAGTCCAGCAGGCTCCGCAAGTAGCAGTCCGGGTCAGGGTTCGTCGACAGGAGGAACTGCTTTGGAACGCCAGACATGGTGCGCAAGCGGGAGTTCATGAAAAAGAACTGCCCGCCGACGAAGTCACTCGCTTCGTCAAAATTGATGAACGCGTACTGCTTGGACTTGTGCTCTTTCGCGGAGTCCTCGTGCTGGAGGTGGCGGAACTCGACGCGCGTTTGATAGGGCGGAAAACGCCACTCTAGGGGGCGCTGCGTCATTTTCCCGCCTAGCAACGGGTACATGTCCTGGGTCTCGTCGATGATCGAGCCCGAGCCTTCCAACATGGTGAAGGTGCGGCGGAAGATCGCGGCATTGTAGCCTTTGACGTTGACGTACTTGGCTGCGCGCCAGGCGGCGAGCCACGACTTACCGCCGCCTGCGCCGCCCCCGTACACGAGAATGCGGGCCTTGCTCTTAGCCGCCATCGACTGCGGCCCCGCCTGCGGGCGGATGTCGCCGTCGTCGCTATTCATCGTAGACCACTCGTCGCGGGCGAGGCGCAGGGGCGTCGCTGTAGCCGAGCTGACTGCCGTCAGTTTCCCCGAAGTGCCGCAGGAGCAGCGCAAGGATTGCCGCGCGGTCGACGAAGATGTATTCCCAGCCGTTCCGGCCCATTTTGGCCCCCTTGACGGCCGCGCGGAGTGCCGGCGGCAGCTTGTCAGGCGGCAACGGCTCCCCCTTCTCGTCGACCAATGTCCCCACGTCCCACCCGCTGGCGAGCTGCCATAGGGCTTGGATAACCTGATCGCGGATGTCGCGGTGCCGCTCGCGCCGGTCGGCCTGAATGGCCACGAGATAGCGCTGAACGGCCTGCTTTTTCAGCAGCCGATCCCCGGCGGCGGCCCCTTCGTAGCCGGCAGCCTTGGCCGCGCGCGAGATGTTGAATTCCTCGTCCTGAACGAGGATATCGACAAACGCCTTCTCCGCCGGCTCAAGTTGCTTCGAAATCAGCGCAATCGCGTCCGATTGTCCCTCTAGCGGCGTCACGTCGCTACAGTAGCACGGGTCATGGCTTTTTCGTACTCCTGGACGAACACGCAGAGGCGCGGGTGCCGGGCGGGGTCGGGCTCGGGCGTCAGGGGCCAGTGTTTGGCCATGATGCGCTTGAACCTGCGCCGGGACGTCCGGTTGTTCTGGGTATGCGGCCCGAGGAGCTTTTCTAACTGATCGTTGACGAAGTGCGGCGCGGATGGGGGCGGATCGTAACTCACGTAGCACCCCCGCGGCGCTCGCGGTCGAGCGCGATCAGGGTCTCGCCTAGTTCTTTGAACCGGCGATGTATGTAGCGGTCCACGCGTCGATCAAAGGACTGTGAAGGCTCCCCGCGCTCTTTCTGGAGCGTGTCTTGAGCCTCCTGCGCGATCACGAGGTGCAGATAGTCATCTAGGTTCATTTCAAACCCCGAATGCGCTGCGCGATCACGGCATCCCGAGTCACGAAAAGGTGCGTGTATGCGACATCGTCCGCGGGTACCGGGCACGACTCGACAACCAGCGCCGCGCGTTCGAACGCGTCTTTGCGAACGTCTTGGAACGCGAGACAGATCGCGCGGCACAGACGCGAGACGTCGAAGCCCGCCAATGCAGGACCCCCGCTCATGATTAGCGCGGTGGCGCGCTTCAGGTCATCGTCAGCGTGGCTCATGATCGCCCTCGGTCACTGCGATCTGGCCTTTGTACAAGTCGCGCTCGTCCATGAGCTTCTGCAACGCGACCGCGATCACGTGGGTGGGATTGTTTTCGCCTCGGTGCTCTCGCTTCCACGCCACGTTGTAGAGGACGAGGGCAAGGTCGTCAGCTTCTTTGCTGGTGTCGTTCATAGCTGGTTTCCTAGTTCTTCGATCAAGTCCGCCAACCGGCCGTTGCTGTCGCCGCATGCGACTTCTTCGCGGATTGCGAACAGGCGGGTGATAAACGCGCGTCTTTCTTCAGCGCGTACTTGCGCGATTACTTGCGCGAGACAAACGTCAGGGCCGAGCAGAACGACGTCCCCGCGTAAGTGCCACGCTTGGATCAACTGGTCGGCCTGTCTGAGATCTTCGTCGGTGTAGATTTCGGTTCGCATGCCCGAATCCTATCGTCGGTCCCGAGGCCGGTCGAGATGCAATGACATGCCATGAGCACGTTCCAGATAAAATTTCCTCGGTGCGAAAACCCTTCGGCGTCGTGCTCGCGACCGCGCTGGATCTTCTCCGCGTGACGCACAGCCGCTTGGAAGTACTGGCGCCAGTTACTGCCTTTCAAGTAGTTGCCTTGCGCATACTTCTTACTCCCACGCGCCCCGGTGTCAGCTAAGAGCAAGACGATCGACTCGTCGCGTACATGGGTCTCTCGTCGTAAGGCATCTAAGACATAGTCAGGGTCCGCCGTTCCGCGATACAGACGTGAGAGCGCTTGGAGGGTGTCCAGGTACGCGAAATCGAGTTTGAAGGCGGCCCTGATCCCGCCCTCGTAGGTTAGGATGTAGTCGGACTCGGGCTTGTGGCCGTTAGCCCGAAGCGCCGTGGGGGCGGGGGCGGCCGGTTCGGCTAACGCGAAGCGGTCGGCGCACCATAACTGCCGCTGGCCGCCTTTGAGTCCGACATAGCCCTGCTGCTCGTACTCGATCTCGTACAGATGTCCCTTCGAGAGACGCCGGTGAGTCGCCGTCGTCGAGTTGCCGTCGCTCCCGTCATCGTTCACGCAGATCACACGGTCGCCGACTTTGAAGTTGTCCATGCAACTAGAGTAGCGAAGCGCCGCTATAGTGACAAGGGACGGAAAGCCAAACGCCGCACGGGTAGTGAGGACCCCGTACGGCGTTCGGGTACGCATACGACTCGATCAGCCTATCGTGTCCCGGTACTGGACGGAACCTTTTTCGTTGCGATAGCCTGCGCCGGCTATGGCGACGAAAAAGAAAACTAAGAGACGCCCCCTGTCCGAGCGCACGCTATTCGTGCTCGGTCTGCCACGAGAGATGCCGACGAATGAAGTGATCGAGCGCGCCGCAAAAGCGGGGTTTCCGCTCAGTCGAGAACGCTTAGCCAGCATCCGACACCAGCACAAAGCGCGATGGAGGTCGGGCGCAATCGCGCCCGTAGCCGAACCGGCTAAAAATGTGGGCGCGGTGGGTGCGCTCTCCGACGACGAGAGTGATTTCATGGGGCTGGTGCTGGGTATTGGGTACAATCGAGCCGCATCGCTGCTCGCTTCGTTCCGCGTGCAGTACTTCGACGCATTGAAGAAAGGGAAGGGCTAAAGACATGCGCACAGAGAACTCCGAAGTCAGCGCACGCGTTTTCGAAGCCATAGTACGCAGGCGCGGGCGCGAGTGCCCACGTTGCGGCGGGCGCCATCGCGACACGGGCTACAAGATGTGCTCAGTCTGTCGCGATCTCACGGCCGCCTATCACAAGGCATATCGACACGACCATATCGCGCGAAAGCTGTGCCCCGAATGCGTGCAGGCCAAGGGCCGCGTTACGAAGACGTGTGAGACGCATCGGAAGTACAACAATGCGTTCCTCCAGAAAGTACGCGACGAACAACACGAGAAGGGACTTTGCAGATGGGGGCGTTGTTCCGAGACGGCGGAAGGATGGTATTGCGACAAGCACACGGCGAAATGTGCCGAGTACTACGCGAAACGCGTTCGTCGCGCCCGTCGAACCGGGGTACGCTGGGCGGCTTGATGATGGTTTCGCGCTCAGAAACCCGAGTAGTTAGCGCTACTCGGGCCTGAGTTTCGTCTACGCGCTCAGAAACGCGATTAGTTCGAGGAACTGTCGGGTTCCGGCTCGTCGATCATCTCCCGGCGCGTTATCTCGGCGAAAGTCAGCGTTTGCAGCGAGCACTCGTGTAGCCGTTCCGCTAGCGCTTTCAGCGCCGCGAGGCGCAGGGGAGAGTTTTCGTCCGATAGAATGACGATCGATTCCTCCCCTTCGCGGCTCACGCTCACGACTGCGATCGCGTCAAGTCCTAGCTCGATCGCGAGCTGGAGCATGACCTGGCGGATGCGCTCGGCGTCGGTCACTGTTCGACGTCCGTTTGCCAGGGGTCCGGATCCGGATCGATCCGATCCGCGCACGCGCGCAAGTGCCTTGCGAGAGCGCTGGCGCCGCTATGCGTGGACTTGTACGCGCCGATGCTATGCCCGCCGTCTGCGTCGAGCACGACGAGCGTGATGCCTTGGAGATCGAACGCGTCCACGAGCAGTTTCGCGACCATGTCTATGACAGCGGCCTTGTCTCTGTCCATGGCCATGGTTCAGCTCGCCTGCCTTCCCTCGATCCCCTTGCTGATCTCGTTGGCGATCTCGCGCAGACAGTCGACCGAGCGTTGGAGCGCTAGCGTGCTCGTGCTGGTCGACACCTGGGCAGAGTAGTACGGGCCTTCGGGACCGGCTAACACGAGCACGATCACGCCATCCGCGCCGGTGGTTTGGATTAGGAACTTCGTGATGTCGAATAATTCCTCGGGGCCTTTCATGGGTAGAAAGTAACACGGCCGTCGTTTGTAGGCGCAAGCGGCCAGATCGGCTAAAGGGGACCAGGTAGGATGACTAGAGCCGGCCGATTGCGCGCGCTTTCGAGAGAGCGCTATGTACGGGCGTGGGCATGGGCATGGTCGTCGAATGGCATAACGTCGGTGAGTGGCGCTTTGGTTGGGTCGCGCGGCTGAACTCGTCGCGCTTCACCGTCGCGCACCGTCCCTGGTGGCGGATCGGGGGGCGGCATAAGCTCGTGACGCAAGGCTTGATCGAGTACGGGATCGTGAACGACGACGAGATGCGGGCGCGGGCTGCGGCAGCGATCGCTATCGAACCGGGGATCTACGCGGCCGACATGCGACGCGTGATCATCCACACCGACGACGGCCTTATTCTGGACCCGCGTCTTGCCCAGTGCATGATCCTGCGGTGGGAAGAGATGCAGCGGAGGCTAAGGGGATGAACGAAAACGAATTCTATTGCGACGTCCAGGTTCTGATCTCTCACGACGACGTTGCGGGTGCTCGGCAACTGCTCGCGTTGCTGGGCAGTAGCGAGGCGCGGAACAAGGCCCTTCAGGGGCAGAAGGTTCGGATCCGGTGCCGGTTGTTGGAGGACGGGACGATTGAGGTGGTTACGTGACGGTGATCGTCTTGACGGCTGACCCGTCGTGGTACTTGAACAGGCCCCCTTGAAACCAAAAGTCGCCGACCTGCGGTGATGCGGGTGCTGCCTGTGCGAAGAAGCGCATCGCTGGTCCCGTTCCCGTGTTCTGTACCGATATACCGGGTCCGGTGCCGACACCTGTAGCAATGACTCCGGCGCCGTTAGGGCCTCCCCCGGTCGCGACCACGGCTGTGCCGCTAGAAGATCCGCCGGTAGCTCGCAAACCGATCCCAACTCCGCCTCCGACTGGAGGCGTGCCGCCGTTACCGACAAATTCGCCGCCTGGCGTACTTGCAGCAGCTCCGCCAACGGCCCTGACGCCCGCGCCGCTGCCGTTACCTAAAAAGTCGCCGCCTGCGGCATTGGTACCACCCAGCCCGGCAACGCCTGGCCCCGTACCGCCTTGGCCGTAGACACCCGCACCTGTACCGGTGGCTATCCCCAGCACGCCGCGTCCGTTGCCGGCGCCCGTACCTTGCACACCGATCGCGTTGCCGCCGGCCGCAGCGACCAAGCCAGGCCCCGAACCGCTGCCAAAATCGCCGCCCGGCCCCGCGCCTACGCAGCGGCCTTTGACAGCGGCACCCGTTCCAGAACAGCTCGCCTCTACGCCGACGCCATCCCCGGCGGCGTTGGCGATAAATAGCCCAGCAGATGCGTCAGTAGCGCCGCCTTCGGCGCGAATACCTGCACCTGAACCGACACCCTTCGCTAAGACGCCGCTGGCGTTACTTATCCCTTCAAACGAACCGCCGTAGCCCCCTCCGGTTCCGCCTTTTCCGTGAACGCCGATGCCTCCTGTACCGCCTCCGGTACCGTCTACGCCGATGCCAGTACTACCGCCTCCGACGCCTTCGACGCCGATCGCGTTCGTGGCTCCGCCTGTGCCTTTGACGCCCGATCCTGTGGTCAAGCCGAGCGCGGTGACGCCTTTGCCGCCGGTGTCTTTGGCGACGAAGTCTCCGCCTTTGGTGAACACGAGACGGTTCGCGACGATACTTGCGATGGCGGTGGCGGCGGCTGCGATGGCGTCGGCGAGCTGCGTGCTGTCTGACTTCGTGAGCGTGAGCCCGGCCGCAGTGATCGCGTTGGCTAACTCGTTCGTGATCGCGTTCAGGTGGTCTGCGCGGACGCGCGTGGGCAGCGTGACACCTGGAGTGCCTTCGGTGTACTGGCCGCTGGCTGCTGTAGGATCGTCGGGGAGGTACATGGTCGGGGTTTCAGCGCCAGATTCGGGAGGCGGACATGCGCATGTTACGCATGTATTTCACGGACGGGGTTGGCTCCCACGTGTTGCCGTTGTTCGCCGATCCGTAGAACTTTTGGTACGTTTCTACTGAATTGTGCCCGTTACCGCGCGTCGTGACGCCTCGCTGCTCTAGTGTTTTCTGGCCGTTTATCCACAAGGTGACCGTGGTCCCGCCCGCGCATCCGGTGCTCTCGGATCCCCACACGTAGTGCATCTCGATATCGAACCATTCACCGACTGGTAAGGGGATTTCGGACCAATCCGTCTCCGGATTTACGGCCGTCCAGCTCCATTTGACGCGCATGGAGCCGTCTTCTGCCAACATTAGGCCCGGTTGCGTGTGCCAGCGTTCGCTATCGGAAACTGAGTGAAAATCCCATAAATTGACCCACGGGTTGCTGTCGGTACTTTCGTTAGCGGTAATTCGTTCCGGAAACAGCCATTCCACGGCTATGTACACGCCCGTGGGGGAGCGGACGAGGTCGTCAAAGGTCGCGTTCGCGAATGAGTAGATGCCGGCTTGGCTGCGGGAGCCGCCGTTGTTGTCGAAGGTGGCGACGTGTTTGAGCGCGAAGCCTGGCCCGCCCAGGGGGTCGTTGACGCGGTAGAGGTCGACTTCTGAATTGCCTCCGGTGGCCTGGCCTATGGGACGCTCCAGCTGTATTTGGCTGAAGCCGTAGGGCGCTTCGCCGCACGCGTTCTGTATGTCGTCTTGCCAGACGATGCCCGAGTGGGGAGAGGGGCGGGGGGTTGTGTGTCGTGGTTGGGTGGCCGGCGGGGAATGGGCGCAACCGGCTATGAGGAGGACGAGGGCGAACGCGACTCTCATGGTCGCTATAGTGCACGATTGTAATTAGAGTTGCAAGGGGTGGGGCTAGAGCCCGTGAAGCCACGCGTGCATGAGGTACCCGGCCACGAAAGCGATAGCTAGCATCGCGAGAAACACGACATATTCGCGCTGTTTCATAGCCACGTCTCGACGATCTGGGGCGCGTCTTCGGGGCGTCTCAAGATCACGTTCAGGTGAGGAAAGGTTGCGCGAATCCCCTCGCGCGCCTGTTCAAGCGACGTGCAGAGTACGCACGAAGGCCAGGGACGCGCTTCGCGGTGCCCGTACTCGTCCCGGATCAGGTCGGTTCGGCGGATAACGACGTGTTCGGGCCAGGCGTAGATGACGAGCATGGGCAGGAGGGTGTCTGACATGTCCATGGTGCCGAGGGCGGCGCGGATTTGGGCGGGTGTCATTGCACGCCCCTGACTTTCAGTTCGCTTACGACGGCCCGGTGCCCCTCACGCGCCTCGACCTCGGTGGCGTAGCGCACCTGAATGTCGAGCGCGTCTGTGCCCGTGGCGGTCTCAAATACCATCGTTTCGAAGATCAGGGGCGGCATGCCGGACGCTGAGAAGTTGTGGTTTACGCCCAACCAGACGGTGCTGACGGTGTACTGGCCGACGATTGTCTGTGCGATGCGTCGGTATTCCATGTCGTCGAATAGCTTTGCAAAGTGCTCCATCGGGATCGGGAGGCCGTTTTTGTCGAAGTAGACGCTCATGGTGTGGACGCTAGCCGGGCCTCGTAGACGCGTCTAGTTAGCCGGCCTGAGCCGCAACACCAGTCGCAGGGCGGCTGCCCGTCCTCGCGCGAGTACACGCACGGGCAGGGCACCAGTAGGGCCGCGGACGGGCCGCACGTGTGCTCGCTCCCCGGCGGGCCGTGCTCACGCCAGCATTGCTCAGCTAAGTACATGACGTTGCCCCATCCGATGTATTCGCCGAGTTTGCGGACCGCGGCGCGCTCGGATTCGTCGTCGTAGCACTGGACCGTGATCGTGATCATGGGGCCGCGCGGCTATCTGGGGCGCCTTCGGCGCGCGTAGCGACGTTTTCGGGGTTGACAGGGGAACGCGCACTCGTCCCAGTCGTCGGGGTGGCGCTCGAACGTGCAGGCGTAACCGTAGTCCTCGACGCGCATGCGGACATTGTAGTGCACAAGGGCCGGAACAGGCGCGGGGACGCGTTCGAGGGCTAAAATTATAAAAATTCTGCTTAGGGGCTTGACCCACCTGCACGTACATGTCCCCACACCCGCCCAGGCCGGGGGGTTGCGCGCTTGTTCAACTACAAGTGCATGGGGGTCTTGCGCGCAACTACAGTTGCATGTGCGCGCACGTGTGTAGCTACAAGAGCTAGTCTGATACGGTCCCGTACTTGATTCTCGACGTCAGTACGGGTTAGCGCGCACTCGTGCGAGCGCATGCGCGCGAGCCGTAGCTTGTCGAGCGCTTCCCACTTGCGCACCAGCCGCCGCATGTGCGCGTCGCTTGGAATACCCGATGGTGTGCGCGGAGGTAGCGGCAACCGAGCTACGTACGCTTGTAGTTGCGCGTGGACACTCGAGTGCACGTGCACAGCGTACCGCATCTATAGATGCCCGAGGCCCCTATAGTGCACGTGTGCGCATACGCATGTGCGCGCCACGTACGTGTACACGCCCCTACTGCTACCGCTACCGCGCATGCGCTCGCACCGGTGCCAGCGGAGTATCAGAACAGGAACCGGAACTGGGACGGGCGAACTGGTCCGTTGCGCAATTGGGGGCTGTAGACCCCAATTGAGATAGGAGTGGACTTAGCCGCGTTGACCGTCCGCGTGGACGTCGTCGAGCTTAGCCGCGTTGACCGTCCGCGTGGACGTCGAGCTTAGCCGCGTTGACGCTAACTTATAAACGCCCGCTAACTTATAAACGCCCGCTAACTTATAACCGGCTAAAATTTATAACCGTAAAGAGTCCACGCACCCCCCAATCGTGTTCCCTCGCGCGCGTTATTTTAGAGCATCACAATTGGACCCATCCCGGACCAGGAATTTGCATGCCAAATTGCAGGCATATGGTCACCGCTGCAATTTGACGTACAAATTCCTGGTCCGGAATGGGTCCAAATTGAACACTCAACAGAAATTAAGAGAAGAGAGGATCTACATGGCACGTAAACCACATTTCCCTACACGATTATGGCGGGTGCCTACACACTTTTATGATCCGGATACCGGATACCTTTACGTCATGGCACATCTGGAACGCACGTATCCGCCGATTGCCGGTTATTACTTGCGTTCGGAGCGCAGCCGATCCGGGCACGAGATCGCGATATTCTCTCGCGAGCCCCCATACGCGTTACGCAAGACGTCTCACTGCGCCTACGCGCACCGAACCGCAACCCATACGTGCAGATTCCGGTTCGAAACAGGAGCGCGGATCCGATTCCTAACGGATGATAAGCCGGCAACGGTTCACTATCCTAAGCGTCGCAAGGAAGCGTATCGCATTCGTATACGGTGTCCCCAAGACATAGCCACGTGGATATACGCAAGCCAAGGAACACCGCAAGCCTGGCTCAAGTACCTCTTACGGGCATTCTCCGAAGACATACGCTTGCGCGATATTCCCGTCACATACGACGCAGCGACGATGCTATCAATCGCGCAACACGCAGGTAACTATGTGGCTCCCACTGCGTGCGCCCGTTATCATTTCGAACGCACGATCGGGGCGCGCAACGGCTACCTACGTCGAACACTACGTGACAATAAGCTCGACACAAAGGAAGCGCTGCAATTCGTGCGCGCGCACCGCAAGATGCTACCAGGTCGACCTATCCCATTGAGGGCAGCATTACCTGAATCACTGCTACGGTTGCCACGCCCTAAGAGGGTACTTCACACTCCGATCGATCGGCCCATGGTAACCCTAGCAACATCATTGCCGGCAACGATGCGAGTCCCACTCGAGTGGGCAATCCATCGCTGGACAAACGACACAATCGATCGCTGGCTAGCGTATTTACTAATGTGGGCACATTCACCAAAGAACAAAGTGCCGATACGCGTCGCATGCCGGCTATGTGCAGTCTTAGAAGGCCGCCCATGGCCTGAAATCTTTACAGAAGCACATCACTCGACAGGCATCGTAAACCCGTACGCGCTCATGATCGGAGGCAAAGACGACGCTTTATGGGCGGCAATCCTAGATCCGGGCGAACGAGACTACGTGCCTTGACCTACATCCGCCTACCAATCGCAACTATTTTTAGAGAAAGCGTAGACAACTATAGTCGAACCATGGCGTAATAGTGGTGTAGCAAATCGTTGCTACCGCGACAGGAGTTCAGCATGGCTCGCACCACTTCCCGCATCGTCGTTCTTTCCCTTGCCGCCCTTGCCGGCGCGCACGCATGGGACCGTCAACTGTCCACGAACGTGTTCGTGCTCGACTCCCACACAGTCATGCTGCGGCCTAGTGCGCTCGTTATTCTCTCCCCCACTGGTAGCCGTTACGAGGTTGCGCTGTGATGCCATGTAACCTAACCAAAGCATGGCGCGAGTATCATACAGGCCGTGACACTTCATCCGGTTTCTACGCTCATGTCTGTATGTGGATTATGATCTTGTCTTACCTTAGATGCGACAAGGGTTGTATGGGTTTTGCAGTGATAGAGGAGGTCTAACATGGATACCCTATGCGTAGTTTGTGGTGAACCTTGGTTTTCTGAGCTGACCGATATGGAGCCATGGGAGCGTACGCTTTTCAAAGCGGGCGCCGGGTGTCCTACCTGTGAAGGTGAGCCTGCTAACGGACCTGGCTTTCCCGAGGATAGGCTGAGCTCGTACGATGACGGGGATCTTGACCCTATGACGCGCATTAACGCGCGCGAGACGTTCGTTGACGGTAAGGCGCCCGCATGGGTCAAGCCGGCGCCCGTTACGCTATGGCAGTGTTCAGGTTGCGACGTAACGGTCACCAGCTTTCAAGGCGACTTAGAATACGAGCTCCCCCGTGGCGCCCGCGGGCGCAATTGGTACGTTAGTCATCAGTACGATCGCTACGGCAACCCGGAAGCTAAGCCGGCGCATAGTTGGCCTGGTGTTGACTTGCACGCGTGCGAATTCTGCCTGACTCACTGCAATCGGTGCGGCGTTGCGCTGCACAAGACGGCTGAATTCGGCGATACATACGACGCTGGCCAACCGTTCACTGGCGAGTCAGATCATAGCTCCACACCGTGGTACTTCTGTATTGATTGCGCGACGGAAGTCGATCCGGACGAAGAGTCGGAAGCTTGGGGCAGTTACGGTGCAAGCGACTTTCGCCGTACGATCGTAAAGGCGCATGCTCTCTCGACGCTCGCGAGCTGGTTACTAGACGACGTTTCCGACGATGCGCTGTGGACGCTTTACAGCGACGCTAACGGCGAGACTGAGCACTTCGCTAACGAGTTCACTTTCCGATATCCGAAGATCACGCGCGACGATCTTGCGCGCCTGCTACGGGCGCAACGAAAGGCGGCGTAACCTACACGCGCCCATGCGAGCGTACCAATCGCAACTATTTTTCAGGAACCCGTAGACAACTACTAGGTACTTCTGGCGTAATAGTGATGTAGCGATTCGCTACCCGATAGGAGTCTAGAGACATGAAAAAACAAATCTTAGAGTGGCTGACCTCAGTTCGCGCGGATGCACGCGCCTGGAATAGTGAGATCGACGTACGTGTAGGTAGGATGGCAAACGAGCCAGGCTTGCACTTCTTTGAAGGCGACGTGCAATACGACGCATATCACTGCGCCTACTGCGCCGATGGTACCGTGTCAGGCGACGATACCGATCTCATGCTTCGGGCGCTTGCTGCCCAGTTGCTGGCCGATCTCAAAGATCAGATCACCGATAACGCGAGTGAATCATGAGCGAAGTAATACTCAACTGCGGCCACGCCGCCACGCCTACGGAAACTACAGCCGGCTATGCAGTGACGGCCGACGATCGTCGCATCTGCTACACGTGCGCCGCTGACATGGATCGCGAACGCGCGCGTCAAGGATTGCCGGTGTACGCCTACCTGAAAGCAGTACCGTCGAACGCCGCCGGTAAACCGATCCGATACTATGTCCAGACTTGGGCCGGTGTTGAGTTGGGCACGGCGCTAGCTACATCGACGTATCCGGTGCGGAGCGCGTTCGGCTCCGAGATGATCTGCGTGCGCGCAACGATCGAAGGTCACGCATTCTATGGGCGAGGCCTTGGGGACGGTATGTGTATCACTTTGAGAGCTAGTAAAAGGAAGTAACAACATGGCATACTTTGACAGAAACGATATCTTGGCGGCGTGGAATCTTCACTTGCAAGCAACGCATACCGGGCAAGGCTCGCGAGCGTATGCGCGCCTTAGCCGCCTTCAATCCTACTTCAAACCAGCCTACCGCGAACACAGAGTCAACGGACTCTCTGACAACGCAATCGAGATTTACGACGCGCTGCGGCGTAAGCATAATCTCGACATGGGCGGCGGAGACGACGTGTTCGGGTTAGAAGGTATCTCGATCGCGAACGCATCCGAGTCGACGTGGATCGATTCGTTATACCTCATGTGGGCCGAGGAAACCAAAGTCTATGTGTGGGCAAAGAGTTTCGACGACGCGTTCGAAGTGCTAGTCGAGTGGCTAGACGATAACGCGCCTGGCTTGCTCGTCTCACACGAGGAGTTCACCGAGCTACTCGCGGGCGCTATCCAGGAGTTGCATCCGCAGTTCGCCCGCTATGCGCCGCAGGCAATCTCCATGGGCGGCCAAACCTGGCTCCCACTCGACCATAAAGCAACGGTCGACGCGTTCCACGCGGAGCATGCACTTGGCGGCGTGATCGATGAAGAGGCAGAGGCAGTGCTACAGCTAGCAGAGGCAGACCTTACCTCGATCGGCCACACAACCCTGAACAACGGCGGCCACATTGCAAGCTACGAATGGGGGGGAGACGACGTAACGGGCGGCGAAGAGTACGAATCGGTGCTAATCGCGAGCCGCCTGGAAAGCGCCAACTCATGAGCGAGCTACATAACGCGCTCGTGTTCCTGTACGCGCAAGGAACCTTGATAGCGCCTGCGCTAGAAGGGCGGCCAGTCGAGCCGCACGCGTACGCCAGGCAAGCTATGCGAGCCATGCGAGCCTACCAAGCGCCTGAACAGTCGCAAGCCACTATGTTCGACGAGTTCAGGCTCACAGACGCGCCATGCCTTACGTGCCCCTTCTGCCAAGGACACGGTACCGTTGTCGTGGACGATGAAGACAGCGACGGGCGCAAGAGCGCGTACGTCGAGCAATGCGGCGCCTGCAAAGGACATGGCGATATCACCGCGAACGCATGGTTTGAAGACTACGTAGGCTAGCAACACGCGCCTGCGCACGTGCCTATCCGGACGCGTGCCATGGCGGGTTATGTTACCCGGAGGTACTTATGAAACGCCTGCTCATAGCCGCCACTCTCACCGCGCTCGCCAGTAACGCCAACGCTCATGGTTGGGACGATGAAAGCAAACTACAGACGCCGCAGGGTGATATCGTCTGCGAAGGAACGCGTCAATGGCGCGCGAACGGGCGACGACGTTTCTGGACTGAGGGCAGAATGTGTCCACTCACATACGAGCAATGCTTGCAAGCCTACGTAAGAGATCGGGATGGTACGCATAAAGTTGTCGCATGCTCTCCTGACAGTGAATGGTCAGAAGGTCGAAAGGCGGATTACTGACATGCCAGCGACGATCGTCGTCTGCGGCGCCCCGCACGCAGGCAAGTCTACCTATGCGCGCGCCATAGCGCCCGCTGGCTGTAAGCTAGTCCACTTGGACAGCTTGATTGCCAGCCACGCATGGTCAGAACAGTCGGAGATTGCTAGCCGCTACTTCGACTCGCGCGAGCCCATGATCATCGAAGGCTGCGCAGCCGTGAGAGCGCTTAGGAAGTGGCTCGAACGCAATCCCACTGGCCGCCCATGCGAGCGCGTAATCCGACTGACCGCGCCGTTCATCCCGCATAGCGCAGGCCAGGCGCGTCTAGCCGCCGGAGAGAGCACGATATGGGAACAGGTCTATCCCCAACTGCTAGCGCGCGGCGTGGCTGTTCAGATCGGCGGCTAGCCGCCCGCGCAAGGCGCCCCGCCCGGATAGCCGCTACCTAGGCTGCGCTCGATTGCCGCGCCTGCTAAGGCGCCCGCAGTCGCCCCGCGCGGCAACTACAGCCGCGTTTCTGGCCTAGAAACGCTCGGCCCGAATAATTCGACACGTGCGCAACGCTTTTTTGTAAAGGTTAGCCGTGAACAGCCGTATGATTAGGCATGGGCAAGATGATCATGATAGTCGCAGCGGTTCTAGTGACTTGGTACGGCGCAAGCCGTCTCTCTAGTGCACTGGACACGCTACAGACGCAACAAAGCTACTGCGCACGTATCGACGCACGCGTGGCCGCTAACCTGAGATAGGTAGGACAATGGAACAGCAAGTACTAGATCGCGCAATGGAGTGGGTGGGTGTGAACTTTCCCGAACTCGACGGACTCGAGTTCGACGTCAAGGTATGCGAAGTCGCCGAACAGCTCATAGGGCTCGATCACGCCTACGATCTGATAGCGGAGGACAGGTAGGTGTACCACCGACCGGACATCACCTGTAACCGTACGACCTACAAAACCCACCGGACATCATCTGTAACCGTACCACCGACAGGACACCACATCTCCCACCCGCGCCCGCCGCCGCCCTCCGGGGCCGGTTTACCACGAAGGTTTACTACGAAGTTCCCAGGTTTACTACGAAGTTCCCAGGAAGGTTTAGTATGAACATCTCCGATCAGATTCGCGAACTCACCGCCGCAGGCCTATCCGCGCACGAAGTTGCGGCTCGCCTTGGCCTTCGCCCGTCGCGCGTGACTCAAGCACTGGCGCGCAGCCGCCGCCTCGGCCGGCCGGGCGGTCAAGCGAGCATTGAAGATCAGATCCACTACGCGCGCCGCATCGCCGAGAGTACCAAGCACGAGCACGCGCGCACGCTGGCGCTGGCGCTTCTAGCTTGTTTGCAGGCTTCTCAATGAAAGCCGCGAGGTCCAATTTCAAATCTAATTGGGAGAATCGGGCAGGCCGGGGGGTCGAAAAATCCAAGAGGCCGGGGGGTCTCGGTCGTGCAGTCGAAAAATCGAGCAGGCCGGGGGTATTGGCAATATACGTCATGGCGTGCGTCCTCGTGTATCTGCTGGCGGGCGCGCTTTGGCTAGCGCCGCACCACCCGACCCCGAACACGCGTGAAAATCCGGCAGGCGGGGGGTTCCCGCCCCTTGTCACTGTAATCGCGGTTTGACATTCTAGTTGACCGATGCCCCCGTCGCTTCGCGTCCATGTGCTGCGGTCTCACCTCGATACCGTGCCACAACCCCTCGACGTGACTTGGGATGAGCTGGTCCAAGAACTGACCGCACGGCCCACCCTCACGCTCCCAGCGGATGCCGCCGACAAAAAATCCGTGACGGCGGCGACTATACCGGCGTGGATCCCGGCAAGCCTTACACGTCGCGGTTCGCAGTTCGTCGAGAGTGTGAACGCGCTCGTCCTCGACTACGATAAGCAGCGCGTGCGCGAGTGGGACCAAGCGCTCAAGAATCTGGCAGGGGCGGGGGTCGCGTTCGCGTGGCACTCGACCCGCAGTCACCGGCCAGTCGACGGCGCGCTTAGCTACCGCATGATCATTCCGCTGTCGCACCCGTTCACCGAGGTCAAAGCGTGGTCGCAGTTCTATGCGTATGTAATCGATAAATTCGCGGCCTCGATAAAGCGCACCGATGGCAGTACCAAGGATCCTTGCCGTTTGTTCTACCTCCCGTTCCTGATCGAAGGCGGCGCCGAGTTCGAATCAGGATACCGGCCGGGGCAGCCGCTCGACGTGGACGCGATCCTGACCGAGATGCGTGCCGAAGGGCTCGAACTGCATACCGACGCAGGCCGGGCACTTAGCGCGCTACTGAAAGGCGACACGCTTTTACATGGTTGGGAGAAGATCGGTGCCGATACCCTCCAAGCCCTTCTGAAAGCCGATCCAGAAGCGCCCTACGCGCCGCCTGGCTCTCGGGACAAAGCGCTGTTTGCGTGTGCCACGTGGATCGCTCCGCGCGTCTGTCGCAGCTGCACGCCCGCGGACGTTGTCGAGGTATGCAAAAGAGGACTCAACTTACCGGGCTCGCGCCACGCAGACGGGCACACGTTCCTGCTGAAACTCGAACGCGCATGGGAGCACTCACGCGCCGCGACCGACCCCACCGGCGACCCGGTCACGCAGTGTCAATTGGGCAGAGACGGCCCCTACACCGAAGCGGAGATCATGACGTACGTGCAGGAGCAGCGCCTTCCGAGCGCGGCACATCTCGCGCGGCAGATGATCATCCAACACCGCGCCGACTACTACGTGTTCAACGAAGGCGACTACGTCTATGCCGGCACGCGGCAAACCGGCGAAACCCTGATCCGGCAGAAGCTAGCCGCCGCCGACACGTTGGGCGTCGCAACGAAGTTCATCAACGCAAAGACGGGCCTACCGCAGAACGTGAAGTACGGCGACCTCCTGGACGGGCACCGAGCAGCGGTGCGCAAGGTGACGCCGAGTCTCTCGATCAAAACGTCCTACGTGGACTGGAAAACCGACACCCTCATGCACTGCTGCTGCCCCCGGCGCTTGGATCTTCAGCCGATCGAGGACCCGGAGGTTACAAAATGGCTGCTCTCGTGGGGCGACGAGACGTTGCTAGACTGGCTCGCGACCTCGGCAAGGCTCGACAAGGCAACGTCGGCCCTGTACCTCAGCGGCCCGCCGAAGGGCGGCAAGACGATGCTAGCGCGCGGCTTGAGCACGATCTGGGGCGGTCCCCCGACCGAGATGGAATCGATCGGGGAGAACTTCAACGGGGAGCTGACCGAGAATCCGGTCGTGTTCGCCGACGAAAGCCTCCCCGAGCGCTTCCGGAAAGACTCGGGACTTTTGCGTCGTTTGATCACCGCGGAAAGCGTCACCCTCAATCGCAAGTACATGGCCCCCGTGAAGCTTCAAGGCAGCTTCCGGATCATCTTGGCGCGCAACAACCTGAACCTGTTCGACCAAGAGAGCATGACTCGAGACGACGTGGACGCGGTCGCCGAGCGGATCCTGTACTACCACGTGCCCAAAAAGGCGCCTTACTTTCATCCGGTACGCCTGGCGCAGCACATTTTGTGGATGGAAAGTAGCCGATGTGAAGTCGCCGCCGAGCGGAGCAAGGATCG
>Ga0134121_10000840_pt1 | contig 31798 bp, 25 predicted proteins | sample KB301_FD_96463 | JGI IMG/M metagenome (GOLD analysis project Ga0134121, IMG submission 96463) | Terrestrial soil microbial communities without Nitrogen fertilizer from Kellogg Biological Station, Michigan, USA - KB3-0-1 | ecosystem: Environmental > Terrestrial > Soil > Unclassified ...
CGCCGGGTTACCAGGGTGGCCTCCGCGGCCTTGCGGGCCTCGGTCACCCGGTTGAGGATGTCCTTCATCTCGCCCGGCAGGATGATGTCGCGGATGCCCACGGCCTTCACCTCCAGGCCGAAGCCCGCCACCGCACCCCGCAGGGACTCGTCGAGCTGGCGGGCGACGCCGTCCTTGTCGGCCAGCAGCACGTCCAGCTCGCGGGTACCCACCACCGCCCGCAAGGCGAGCTGCGTCTGCCGGTAAAGCGCCTGCACGAAGTCGTCGACCTCGCCCACCGCCTTCACCGGATCGGCGACCCGGTAGGTGACGAGAGCGTTGAGGCGCAGCGTCACCTTGTCCGCGGTCATGATCTCCTGGCCCGAGACGTCGGCCGCCCGCTCGCGCAGGTCGACCGGCAGCACCTTCACCAGTCCCTCACCCCGCCAGAAGGCATGGACGCCCGGCCCCAGGGTCGCCACGTGCCGGCCGTCCTGGAACACCAGGCCCACCCAGCCGGCGGCGACGACCGCGTTCTCAATCAGCTCACGGGCACCGCGGGCGGCCAGGATCAACGGCAGCTCTGGATGCTCGAAGCGCACCGTCCGGCTGTCCACCACCTCGGTCCGCACTTCGTGGAACGCCGTCCACAGCGCGTGCAAGCCCGGCCCGCGCACCGACTCGACGCGGCCGTCCACCCACACCAGGGCCCGCTCGTGATCCTTGAGGTCCAGCACCAGCGCCTGGCCGGCGAGGGCACCCGAGCGCGCGATCACCTCCAGATCGCGGTGCTCGAACGCGGTCTGCCGCACCGAAACCTTTTCGACCGTCTTGCGGCCGAGCGGATCGAAGATCAGAATGCGGCCCGACATCAGCAGCCGCTCGAAGACACCGCGATGGAACAGGAGGCCCCGCTCGTGCTCGCGGACGTCAACCCAACTCATGAGAAACATCGCACACCTCCTTGCTGAAAACATTGAAACGATTCCCGGAACGGCGGCACGCCGCCTCCGCCACACCTCCGGCGCGGGGCACGCTTGAGAACCCGCCGACTCCGCCCTGGCGCCGCGGCGAAACCCGATTGGAACAGTCAGGTTCGCCGCCGCGGCGTTGCGGCGTTTTGGCAGGCCCGGAATCCGCGGGCCGCAAAGCGCTTTCGAATGCTGCCGGTCCGTCGACAACCCGGCCGGCCGGCGGCCGGCAAGCGGCCGCCATCCCGGAAACCTCCTGGTAAAAGGCCACTTTGCAGGTGGCTGGTGGTTGGAGTGGGATTCGAACCCACGACCCTCGAGTTATCAGCTCGATGCTCTACCCGTTGAGCTATCCATCCTCGCGGTGGAGTGGGATTCGAACCCACAACCTCCGAGTTATCAGCTCGGTGCTCTACCGTTGAGCTATCCACCGAATGACCTTCCCCCCTCCGCTTTAGAACCCGTACGCGGAATACACGCTCTCCAACCGCTCGCGCGAGGCGCGTGCACCGCCGGAGCCGAAGGGTTTCCGGCCGAACACCGGGCCTTTCGACCCGGAAATCAAAATTCTTTATCGGCCCTGAAAAGCGAAAAAGCCTTCCGGGGCTCATCACCCAGGAAGGCTTCGTGTGAAGCCGCTTCGAAAAGCTTTCCTAGGGTGCCGTCCCCTTGCGGGGACGGGGCTTGTTCGCCGAAATGAATCCTGTGCAGGATCCGCATTCGTTCCGGCGCTGCCAATCGTTACTGAGGAAAGCTGGTGATATCATGGTCGGCCTCGTTAGGTTCATTAAGGGAGGCGGAGTCTAGCAGAACGGAAAGGGTTGTCAAGCCCCCTGGTGAGCAAAATCCAGAAAAAGATGCGCTCGGGCACCGCCCGCCTGTTACCTCGTCTAGAATGGTCGCCGTGCACTGGCAACCACAGTATACCTTGACCCCATCGATCGCCCGCAACCTCATGGCGATCGAGGCGGCGCGAGCCGTGATCGAGCACATCGCACTTCCTCCGGCGGTGCAGGTGGAGCTGCGCCGGCGAGCGCGCCTTCGTTCCACACATTACTCCACGCGCATCGAAGGCAATCGGCTGACCCTGGCGGAGGCCGAACAGGTTGTCGAAGGCAAACGCGTTCATCTTCGCGGCCGGGAGCGCGACGCGGGAGAGGTGCGGAACTACTGGAGCGCAATGCTGCGGGTCGAGGAATGGGCGACTCAGAGGGCTGAGCTCACCGAGTCTCTGATTCAACGCCTGCACGGGCTCGTCGACCGCGGCGGACGGGCCCGCCCCACTCCCTACCGGGATGGGCAGAACATGATCCGGGACTCGGAATCCGGGGCCATCGTCTATCTGCCGCCCGAGGCGAAGGACGTGCCAGATCTGATGGCCGCGCTGGTCGAGTGGGTCAAACAGGCTGAGGCGAGTCGCCTGCCCGCTCCAGTCATCGCCGGTCTGGCCCACTATCAGTTCGTCACCATCCACCCCTACTACGACGGCAACGGCCGCACCGCCAGGCTCCTGGCGACTATTCTCCTGCACCGGGGCGGATATGGTCTCAACGGTCTCTTCTCGCTGGAGGAGCGGCACGCCCTGGACCTCATGGCCTATTATCGGTCTCTCGCCGTTCACCCCCATCACAACTACTACGAGGGACGAGAAGAGGCAGACCTCACTGCCTGGCTCGACTACTTTCTGGAAGTCATGAGGGCTGTGTTCAAGGCTACGGAGAGAGAAGTCCACGAGACTGAGAAGGAGAGACTCGGCTCGACAGCGGTTCTCGCGATTTGCCAGTGAGGTGCGCTTCCAGAGCAAGAATCGGGTGGATCGGGACCCGGCCTTCCGCTATATTTTGCGCCATGACATCCCGAGATCTCGCCTTCGATCTGGAGCTTCCGCCCGCTTATCCGGCGGCCCGGGTGCTCACCTACCTCGGTCGGGATCCCAAGAGCCTGACCGCGCGGGTCGACGGCGAAGACTTCGCGATCGCCCTCTGGATCGGCGGCGTGCCCTCTCTGCTGCGCGTCGGCCTCACCCGGAAGAACGCCCGCGCCACCCTCGAAGCCCGGACTTCCCTGCCGCCGGACGCCGAGATCCAGGCTCGCGATCAGCTCTGGCGGCTCCTCGGGCTCAACCGCGATCCGGCACCCTTCGAGCGCCAGGTCTCGGCCTCCCGCAAGCTGGCGCCGCTGATCGCCGGCCGGAAGGGTTGGCGCATCCTTCAGACGCCCGACGCGTTCGACGGCCTGACGTGGGCCATCCTCGGCCAGCAGATCAACCTGGCCTTCGCCTTCACCCTCCGCCGCCGGCTCGTGGAACGCGCCGGCACCCCCGCTCCGGGCGGCCTCTTCGCGCCTCCCCGCCCCGCGGCCGTGGCGGCGCTGGAGGTCGAGGAGCTGGCGACCTTCCAGTTCTCCCGGCGCAAGGCGGAGTATCTGGTCGGCGCCGCCCGGCGGATCGTCGCCGGCGAGCTAGACCTCGACCGGCTGGCCACGGCGCCGGCCGAAGAGGTGGAGGCCGCGCTCCTCGCCGTGCGCGGCCTCGGCCCATGGAGCGCCCATTACGTGATGATGCGCGCCTTCGGTTTCGAGGACTGCGTGCCGGTGGGCGATTCCGGACTGGTGCGCGGCCTCGTGAAGTTCTTCTCCCTCGCCGAGCGGCCGGACGCCGCCGCGACGCGCGAGCTCATGCGGCCCTTCGCTCCCTACCGGAGCTGGGCCACCTTTCATCTCTGGCAATTCCTTGGAGGCGAAGCGTGAACTACTTCTCTACATTCGACAGCCCCTGCGGTCCCCTGATCTGTGTCGTCGACGAGGACGGCGCCGTAGTCCGCATCGCCTTCGGCCACGGCCGCGACGCTCAGAAGATCGAGAACGAGAAGTCCGCGACTCCGATGATCGAGGACGCCGGCCGCACCGCCGAGGCCCGGCGCCAGCTCGACGAGTATTTCGCCGGCCGGCGCGAGGAGTTCGACCTTGTCCTCGCGCCACGCGGCACGCCCTTCGAGCTTTCCGTGTGGGACGAGCTGCGCCGCATCCCCTTCGGCCAGACTCGCAGCTACGCCGACGTCGCCCGCGCGCTCGGCAAGCCCGCGGCCACCCGGGCCGTGGGCCGCGCCAACGGCGCCAATCCCATCCCCATCGTCGTCCCCTGCCACCGCGTCATCGGCTCGAACGGCTCCCTCACCGGCTTCGGCGGCGGGCTGGCGGCCAAGGCCCGGCTCCTGGAGCTCGAAGGGCGATCGCTGCCGTTCTCAACGTTCTCAACGTAAGGCTCAAGGCCCCGGAATCGCCGACGTGTCCCCGACGCTCCCGAACTTCCCCTGAGGATTGTGGTAGGTCTTCACCGCACCCGTCACCGTGTCGGTGATCGTCAGCGTGTACTCCAAATTGGAAAGGGCGCCGTAGAACACCCAGAAACGGTTGTTGAACGCTCGGGCGTCCAGAATCTTGATGATCACCTCGACGTTGGTCGCCGAGGAGAACCAGAAGTAGCCGGTGTCGGCGCTCAAGGGCACGGCCGTACCTGAGCCGGTATGGCCCCCGCCATCCTTCCAGGACAGCGTAACGCGGAACCGGGAGGCGCTGAGGCAGAGGGCGGCCGGTCCCGCGGCGCACGCCGCGGTCGCCGCGGCGACCACGCTCGGATCGCTCGCATCGCCCCCGAGATCGCTGAAATCGCCGGCATCTCCCAGATCGATGAGGCCGCTCTCCACGTCCGGCGCGACGGCCGCTCCACCCGCCGGAGCCGGGAAGGCAGTGATGTCGCCGACGCTCGCGAACTGGCCGGAAGGGTTCGAGTAGGTCTTCACTTTCCCGGTCACCGTGTCGGTGAGGGTCAGGGTGTATTCGAGATTGGAAAGGGCGCCGTAGAAGACCCAGAAGCTGCCATTGATGGTGCGGCCATCCAGCACCTTCACCATCAGCTCGACGTTCGCCGGATCGGAGAACCAGAAGTAACCCGTATCTCCCGAGAGCGACACCGCTTGCGCGGCTCCCCCGGCGGCGCCGGCCTTCCAGGTCACCGTAGCGCGGAAGCGGTTGCCCGCCACGCAGAGGATCGAGCCCGCCGTGCAGCTCCCGGTGACGTTCGCCGTCGCCGCGGCCACACCATCGACGTTCAGGGTGTAATTCCCGGCCCCCACCTCCAGCAGCCCGCTGGGCTGCAGTCCGTTGATACCGCCGATCGACGCGGCGCCGCCGGTCCATGCGAAGGCGAGGAGCGCGTTCGACGGCGACGGCGCGCCCGCGCCCACCGCGTTCGGCGAGGGAACGACCACCAGGGCGCCCTCGCGCGGATTGAAGATCCGCGTGTTGGGCGTCGCGAGGCTGCCCCGCGCCGTCATCAGGAAATTGAGCTGGCCGACGTTGGCGCCGGTGGGCATGCGGACGCCGTCGCCGTACACCAGGTCACCGTAGGACACGGGGTTGAACCGGTTGCCATCGTAGAGCTCCCGGGTCTGGGGCCCGGAGACGTTGTTCACGTCCAGGATGTCCAGACCATCCTGGCCACTGAAGGTGGAGCCGGAGATCACGCCCGTCACGTCGCGCGGCCGGGCTGGATTGTTATCGGGAAAGGCTAGGATCGAGGCGCCACGGGAGTCCTTCTCCAGAGAGGCGGCCCCGTTGTTGACCCGGTTGCGATAGAAGCGGCTGTTGCTGATCGTCATGTCCGAGCCGGTGTTGAAAATGGCGCCGCCCCAGAACTCGGCCGAGTTGCGGGCGAAGGTCGTGCGGACGATCTTCGCCGTAGACTCCTGCTGCAGGCTGAGGGCACCGCCCTGAGACCCGTTCCCCGTGGCGTTCGAGTCGATGATCATGGAGTCTTCCAGATCCAGGTCGACCAGATTCGCGGCGATGGCACCGCCGGAGCCGTTGCCGTCCGCCACCGCCGTCGTCACGTCGCAGTCCGAGAGCACCGAGCCACGGATCACCAACTGCGCCCGGTTGTCGGCGAGACTGCCGGCCAGGGGAACTCCGGTGCCGCCGTACATCCGCCCCGTGTCGCCGCTCACCAGCAGGCAGGCGCCGGAGGCCGATAGCGTCTGTACCTCGGGGCCGCCCTGGATCAGCGAGCCGTTGATCACCAGCCGCGCCGGACGCCGGTTGATGGCGCCGCCTTGCGTCGACGGGTCGGGGAAGTCGGGAGAGACGGCCGAGATCGCACCGCCTGCCTTGCCCGACGGCTTGGCCTGGGTGGACTGATTGCCGCGCAGCACCGAGCCGTCGACCTCCACCACCGCCCGGTAGTTGTCGATCGCACCGCCGAGGTCCGCCCGGTTGAGCACCAGCAGCGACTGCTGGATCACCAGGGTGGTCAGGTCCTCGGCGTGAATCGCCCCGCCGGTCGTGAAATCGGAGATGCCGCAACAGGGATCCGCCACCGCCTGATTGGCCTGAAACGTGGAGCCGCCGATCTGTACCGAGGAGCCCAGGCTCCACGTGCCGATGGCATAGATGGCGCCGCCCACGAAGCCCGCCTCATTGTTCGCGAACCGGGTGCCGAAGACGTTCACCGTGGCGTCGAGCACATAGATGGCCCCGCCGGCGGAGTTGGGCTGGTGCCCGGGAAGGTTGACGCGGTTGCGCAGGAACTCACCCCCCTGCACAGAGACTACGGAGGAGGCGCGCACGACGAGGGCGCCACCCCAGTTGGGGGCCGAGTTGTCGCGGAAGGACGAATTGACGAAGGTCGCGCTCGAATTGTCCAGAACGCCCACGCCGCCACCGCCCGTCGCCGGCAATCCGGCCCGGTTGTTCACGAAGGCACAGTTGCGGAACTCGGCATGAGCGCGGGTGAGAGTCACTCCGCCGGCGGAGCTGATGTCCGTGGTGAAACCGTTCTGGAAGGTGATGTTCTCGAAAACTACCAACTGGCCCGGGTTTTGAACGATGCGTACCAAGCTGCGGCTGCCACCGCCGTCGATCGCCACGCCGGCCCCGGCCGCCGCCCGAATGACGAAGCTCTTGCGGGCGTTGGCGTTCCTGATCGAGAAGCCGCTGGCAGGCGAGGCATAGGTCCCGGCCGCCATCTCGATGGCGCCTCCGGCGCTCACCGATTGAATGGCCGCGTCGAGAGTCGCCGCGTCCTGAGGAACACGAACCAGATTGGCGGCCAGCAGCGGCGAAACGCTCCCGGAGACAGCCAGGGCCAGAGCGAGAGACAGCATCCGCATCGAAGACTCCTTCTTTATCCCCGAAGTACGACCACCTTCGGGCGGCACGACCAGCCGAGGATTTTTGTATCGGGATTTTAGCATAACTGCCACCCAGCCCTCTTCTCCCAGCCTCCCCCGCCTCTCCGCCTCCCCCCGCCAGCCGGGAGAAGAGGGAGATTTGCACCGCGTCCCCCATGGGAGTACCATCGCAACCATGGCCGTTTCTCCAGGCCCTCGCGCCTCCACCGCGGCCCAAAGATCTCGTAGATCTGGTGCCTTCCACCTTCCCTTCCGGAAGGAAGAGACATCCGTTTGCGCGGCTGGCCAAAGCCCTGGGACTGAAAACGGTCATCCCACCCGCGCGTGGACCTCGCGGAGTGCAATCCCGCAGGATCCGCCGCACGTCCCTCTTTTCGCCGCGCCCTCCTTTGGCGCGGCCGTACCGGTCCCCGGGCCGGTCCGGGCCTGCTCCTGGTTGCCTGGACCGGTCGCCGCGCCCGCGGCGATTCCGGGGGCCGGTTTATTTAACCTTCAATTCTCTTGAGACCTTCCCGTATGACGCACCCTGTCCTGCTTCGCCTGTCGTTGCTTTTCCTCGTCCTGATCTTGCCGGCCCTCGCCGCCGCCGCTCCCCCCGCCGCGCCACCGGCCGCCAATGCCGATCAGCAGCAGGTCGAAGCGGAGAAGCAGGAGAAGGCCAACGCCGAGAAGAAAAAGAAGGCCGAGGCTGAGAAGCAGAAAAAGGTGGACACCGAGAAGCAGAAGCAGACGATCGCCGATATCCGCAACCTCGGCACGGCCCTCTTCAGTTGGTTGACCGACCAGGTCGAGGCCACCGTTGCCGAGCAGGAGGCCGAGAAGAAGGCCGGGAACGGAACCACGAACGAGGCGCCGCCCCGCAGCTCCGCGGAGGACACCGGGCAGAAGACCTTCGACATCCAGGACAACCCCCTGGTCTCCCGCGACGATCTCGAGGATTTTCTCGTCCCCAAGTACATCGCGGCGATCCCCGAGACCGACGCCTGGGGTAATCCCCTCGAAGTACGGCTCAACACCGACAACTTGATGGCCAAGACCGTCATGAGCATTCGCAGCCCCGGCCGCAAGGGCTATTACGCTGGGGATGAATACAAGGCCGAAGGCTTCGATCCCACCGATTTTGACCAGGACATCGTCTGGATCGACGGCTTCTTTGCCCGCTGGCCGCAAGAGGGTGCCCCGGGCAACAAACCGCGTCCGATCCCTCCCCCTGTCAATCAGTAGGACGGTCAACCTCCCGGTCGTTTTGCCGCCAGTCCCCGGGCCTCCAGAATCAGCCGCGTCTTCAAATCGAAGTACCCCTGCTCCAGCCCCACCGGATAGCGGTGGGGATTGACGAAACGCTTGACACCGCCGTGGAAGCGGGCGAGCTGCTCCGTCACCCGGCGGCGGATCTCCTCGAGGCCCGGCGGATCGTAGACCCGCTGCCCCTGGCGGAAGACCGGCACCAGCAGATCCTCCCCCGTGGCGTCCGGTGGAATCGCCTTGCGCCGCGTCATGTCCAGGGGATCGACCATGACCGGCATGATGGGCGAGGGTGGCAGCCCGCTCGGCTCGTCCCAGATCAGATCGCCGATCGGCTCACCCCGGAGCGAGTACCGCCTCACCTGCTGCAAGCCCGGATTCGTCGTCTTCACCGCCTGCTCCGAGAGCTTCACCTTGTACTGCCAGAGTTCCCCCGGATCGCGCACCGCCGACAACTTGTAGACACCGCCCAGGGCCGGATCGCCGAAGGCCACCACCAGCCGTGTGCCCACGCCCCAGACGCCGATCTCCGCCCCCTGCTCGCGCTTCAGGCTGGCGATGACCTCCTCGTCCAGTTCGTTGCTGGCGAGGATCGACGCGCTGGGAAACCCTCCGTCGTCGAGAATCTTCCGCGCCTCCCGGCTCAGATAGGCGAGATCGCCCGAGTCCAGCCGGATGCCGATCATCTCGTGCCCCTGGGCGCGGAGCTTCCGGCCCACCTCCACGGCGTGGCGCACGCCTTCCAGCGAGTCGAACGTATCCACGAGGAACACGCAGTTGTTGGGCAGCGCCCGGGCGTATGTCTCGAACGCCTCCAGCTCCGAGCCGAAGGCGAGCACCCACGAGTGGGCGTGAGTGCCCTTCACCGGAATGCCGAGCACCTTCCCCGCCAGCAGGTTCGACGTGCCGTCGCAACCTCCGGCGTAGGCCGCGCGGGAGGCGGCGAGCCCGCCGTCGATCCCCTGGGCGCGGCGTAGCCCGAACTCGACGATCGGATCGTCCCCGGCGGCCAGGCGCATCCGCGCCGCCTTGGTGGCGACCAGCGTCTGAAAGTTCACCAGATTGAGGAGCGGCGTCTCCAGAAGTTGGGCCGCCAGGATCGGCCCCGTCACCCGCAGCAGCGGCTCGTGGGCGAAAACCACCGTGCCCTCGGGCACGGCGTCGAGATCGCAGCGGAACGACAGACCCCGCAGATGTTCGAGGAAGCCGCGCTCGAAGAGGGGTGCACCGTCGTTGCCATCGAGAGTGCCCAGATAGTCGAGATCGTCCTCGCGGAAGCGAAGGTTCTCGATGTACTCCATGGCCAGGGCGAGGCCGCACGCCACGGCGAAACCGCCCCCGAAGGGGTTCCTGCGGAAGGAGAGATGAAACGCAGCCTCTCTCTCGCCCGTGCCCTCCTTCCAGTGGGCATAGGCCATGGTGAGCTGATAGAGGTCGTTGACGAGCGCCAAAGAATCCTTGTAGACGCGACCGAGTACGCTCAAGAAGGGCCTCCTGAAGATCCCGACGCTCCGTTGGAAGATTCCAACGCCTCGTCGGAAGTTCCGATGCTCCGTCGGAGTTTCCTACGTCACGTTGGAAAGTTCCAACGCTTCGTCGCAAAGTCCGATGGACCGTTGGATTCTTCCAACGGCTCGTCGGAGAATCCGATGGTCCATTGGAAAGTTCCAACGCCTCGTCGGAGTTCCAACGTCACATCGGAAAGTTCCAAGGCTCCGTCGGAAAGTTCGACGCTCCGTTGGAAGAAGCCAATGGCTCGTCGGAGAGTCCGATGCTACCTTGGAAAGTTCCAACGCTTCGTCGGAGTTTCCAACGTCACGTCGGAAGTTCCAACGCTACGTCAGAAAGCCCGATGGTCCGTTGGAGAGTCCGATGAGGGTTTGGCGGTCCAGAATACTAAGATTCCCGCATCATGAACCACGTCCGCCGCCTCCCCATCGTCGCCGTCATCGGCTCCGGCGCTCCGGACCACGGCAATCCCGACTTGTCCGAGGCCATCGGCCGCCTGATCGCGGAGATGGGCTTCCACCTCCTCACCGGCGGCGGCCGAGGCGTAATGGCGGACGCCAGCCGCGGCTTCACCTCCGTGCCGGACCGCGCCGGCCTCACCCTCGGCGCCGACCGCATAGTAGGATGACGCCGCCAAAGCCGTAGGAGAGCGAGAGCCGGTAGTCGATGCTCCGACGCAGTCCGCCACAGCAAAGAGGGAGGCGATGAAGCAGTCCGATCTCGAAATCCTGCTCCAGGAGGGCGAGGGCACGACCCTGGAGTTTAAAGAGAGCCTGTCGGCGTCCTTTGCCCGCGAGGTGGTAGCGCTGGCGAATACGCTGGGCGGCAGAATCCTGCTGGGAGTGCGTGACGATGGTACCGTGGCCGGAATCCGAGACTCGAACCTGTTGCGCGGTCGTATTCAGGACATCGCCCGCAACTGCGATCCGGCCATTCAGTTGATCGTAGAGAAGGTCGGTACCGTCATAGTCGTTACGGTACGCGAAAGCGGCACCAAGCCGGTGCAGTGCAGCGACGGGTTCTTCTGGCGCCAAGGGGCGACAAGCCAGAAACTCAGCCGCGACGAGATCCGAGACTTTTTCCGCACCGAGGGAGCCATCCGCTTCGACCGCTCCCTCTGCCCCAAGTTTCGCTATCCCCAGGACTTCGATCGCGATAAGTACAGAGCCTGGCTCGCCCTGAGCACCATCAGCGGCCGGCCTCGCACCGAGGACGTCTTGGTGAACATCGAGGCTGCCGAGCGCTCCGGCGGGCGGCTCCTCTTCCGCAATGCCGGGGTCCTCTTCTTCGCAAAGGACGTCCGGCGCTTCTTCAACCAGGCCTACATCACCTGTCTGCTCGCGAAGGGCACCGACAAGGTGCACATCCTGGACCGCAAGGACTTCGCGGATGGCGTGGTCGCCGACATCGAGGAGAGCCTGCGCTTCATCGAGCGCAACACGCGCACTGCCTACCGGATTGAACGCCTGCAACGCGACGAGATCCCGGAGTACCCCGTTGCCGCACTGCGTGAGGCGATCACCAACGCCGTGATGCATCGGGACTGGTTCAACGAGGGCGCCAACGTCTTCGTGGAAATCTACGATGACCGCATCGAGGTGAGCAGCCCAGGCGGCCTGCCCAAGGGGATGCGGCCTGCCGATCTCGGCCGCAAGAGCGTGCGGCGCAACGCCCTCATCGCCGATCTGCTTCACCGCATCTCCTTCATCGAGAAGGCCGGAACGGGCATCAAGCGGATGCGCGAGGCGGCCCGCGAGCAGGGCTGCCCTGAGCCGGCCTTCACCGAGGACGGCTTCTTCACGGCCGTCTTCTTTCCCGATCCTGAAGTCAGGGCCCAGATTGCGGCCCCGCAAGAGGAAGCTACCCCGGAAGTTACCGGGGAAGTACCGGGGAAGTACCATGGAAGTACCACGGAAGTCACCACGGAAGTTGCCTTGCTGACGGCGCTCAAGGGTGAGCTCGATCGGCGAGCCCTACAGGACGCCCTCGGCCTTAAGAACGAGGAGCATTTCCGCAAGGCTTATCTGCTCCCAGCTCTCAAGGCAGGCTTCATCGAAATGACCCTCCCCGACAAGCCGCGCAGCTCGAAACAGCGCTATAGGATCACCCCGCGGGGAAAAAGAGTTTTGAAAAAGCACCGAGAGGACAACAACTGAACCTCGAAGAAACGAAGTACACCCGAGTCGAGTACGAGAGACGGTTCCTGGTCTCACCGCAAGCGGATTGGCGTAGCATGGTCGAACCGTACTCGAAGACTTTCGAGGACAAGTACCTCCGGAATTCAAGGCTTCGGCTGCGGATTATCACCGACTCGGACACGGGCCGGCGGATCATCAAGCTGACGAAGAAGCTCGAATCGGACTCGCCGTATTTCCAGACGATCGGCCGGATTCTTCTGTCGCCAGGCGAGTATGAGATCTTCGATACCCTCCCGGGAGATCGGCTCCGGAAGACCCGCCATTACCATGTCCATCAAGCCCGGGTGTTCTCAATCGATGTTTTCGAGGGTGAGCTCGATGGTCTGATCCTGTGTGAAACCGAAGCGGAGGGACTCGAAGAGCTCATGTCCATCCAGCCACCGGCATACGTGCGGCATGAAGTCACCGAAGATCCCTTCTTCACCAGTGGGAACCTCTGCCGGACGACACGGGCCGAGGTGCTGCGGAAGCTTTCCTCGTTCGGGTGAGTCTCACTCGAGGAGTTCCCTGCTCACGCCTCCCCATCCTCCAACATGCGGCGCAGCCCGGCGAACGCGACGGGATCGAGCTTGCGGTGATCGATTTCGGTCTTCATGACCGCGAGCGCGGCCGCCGGCGCCATGGCGGAGCGGTAGGGGCGGCAGGAGGTCAACGCATCGTAGATGTCCACCACCTGCAGGATGCGCGCGGTCTGCGGGATCTGTTCGCCGCACAACCGGTCCGGATAGCCCGAGCCGTCGATCCTCTCGTGATGATGGCGGATGACCGGCAGGACGAGCCCCAACGAACGGAGCGGCTGGCAGATCCGTTCGCCGATGACCGGATGCTGCTCCATGACCTGCCGCTCGGCGGACGTCAAGGGCCCCGCCTTCAGCAGGATCGAATCGGGGATGCTGACCTTGCCGATGTCGTGGAGCATCCCGGCCCGGCGCAACGCCCGGACCTCGGCTTCGTCCAGGCCCAAGCGCTGACCGAGGCGGGAAGCGAGAGCGGAGAGACGGTGGCAATGCCCGGCGGTCGAGGCGTCGCGGCTCTCGACCGCCAAGGCAAGGCTGAAGAGCACGGTCTCCGCCGCCTCGAGCTCGTCGGTGAAGGCCTTGCGCTCGGTGAGCGCCCGCACGCGGGCGGCAAGCCGGTCCAGGTTGATCGGCTTGGGAAAGAAGTCGTCGGCCCCGGCCGTGATCCCGCGCAGGTGGTCGTCGATTCCCGCCGAGGAGCTGATGAGGATCACCGGCGTCAGCCGGAAGGCGGGATCGCGCTTGATCTCCTGGCACACCGCGACGCCGTCGATTCCGGGCATCGAGATGTCGAGGACCACGAGATCGGGCTGGTGGCGCCGGAAAAGCTCGAGGGCCTCCCAGCCGTCCGCCCCCTTGACCAACCGGCAGCCCGTGCCGTTCAGGACGATCTCCAGCAAATGCACGAAGATCGGGTCGTCGTCCGCGAGAAGGATCAGCGGCTGGGCACGCGTCTCCGGCGGTAGCGCCCCGAAATAGGTTTCAGGTTGGATCGCCATTTTTGTGGATCGATCGGTCAAGATCTCGAGGGAAGAATAGCTTGGGATACCTTACGGCCCCCATTACAGCCGCGCCCGCGATCAGCGGGAGGAGGTGAAGACGTGGGGCACGAAGCGGCCGGTGTTTCCCGTCACCAGCCCGCCTTCGCGAATACCCATTCCGGCGGGCTCGCCGTCGACGATCCAGCTCCCGAGCACCGGCCGGTTACCGTCGAAGTCGGGCAGCGCGAAGAGCTGCTGGTAGACGAACCCTTCCTCGCCGTAGTCGCCGCCGGTTTCGGCGATCGTCCTGCCGTTCTGGACCACCGTGATGTTGGCGCCCTCCCGGGCGAGGAGCGGCTTGCGCACGTAGTCTCCGCCCCGCGGCTCGAAGAAGGCCGGCAGCAGGTTGGGATGATCCGGGAACATCTCCCAGAGGATCGCCAGCAGCGCTTTGTTGCTCCACAACATCTTCCAGATGGGCTCGATCCAATGCATGGAGTCGTAGCTCTCCGCGATGTGGGGGCCGAAGGTTTCGTTCACCAGCCACTCCCACGGATACAGGTGGAAGAGGACGTCGATCGGCCGGTTGTCGAGGTCCACGAACCGGTGCCGAGCGGAATCCCAGCCGACGTCGTCGATGAGGATCGGCGTGCTCTCCAGTCCTGCCTGCAGGGCCGTGTCTCGGAGGTAGGTGACGGTGATCGTGTCCTCTCCCGGCTCGTCGTCGATGTGGGTGAAGTGGATGTTCCTGGTGAGGAACGAGGGCGCGATGTCCCGCCATTTGGCAACCAGCTTTTCGTGCAGGCTGTTGAACTGATCGCGCTTCGGCAGCACGGCCTCTTTCCAATCCCACTGCACGACCGCGGCCTCGAAGAGGGCCGTCGGCGTGTCGCAGTTGTACTCGAAGAGCTTCGGCGGGTTGCGGCCGTCGTAGCCAAGGTCGAACCGGCCGTGGAACAGCGCCGGAGGCTCGTCGTTCCAGGCCCGCCGAACGAACGGCACGACCCAGGCGGGCAGGCCGAGGCGGTCGAAAAGGTTGCGATCGACGATGGCCTGGCCGGCTTCGAGGCAGAGCCTCTGGAGCTCGGCAGTCGCCCCTTCGATCTCGTCGATCTCCCCGGCGGTGAAGGAGTAGTAGGCGGATTCGTTCCAGTACGGCTTGCCCTCCGCGGTATGCCAGACCAGTCCGAGGCCTTCCACTTCCGCCTGCCAGTTGGGGCGCGGTGCGATGGGTATCCGTTCCATCAGGCTCCCGCCCCGCTGGAGTGCGCCGAGCTGCCAAAGCCGCCCCGGGTGACGCTCGACGGATGCGAGGACGACCCATGGCTGAAGGAACGACCGCCCGCGGAGCCGCCGATCGGCACGAAGGCGCCCCCGTGAGAGCTGTGGTACCAGTGATAGAAGGTGGGCGATCGGTCGCGGCAGCGGTCGTCAGGCACCCGCCGCCCCTGGCTGTCGACGCAGACGGGCGACGAATCGCTGAAGCTGGCGGCGGGAGGAGCCGGCTGCGACTGACCACAGCCGAAGGCGAGCATGGCGGATGACACCGCGGGCACCAAGGCGAGCCGGAAGCGATTTTTCTTCATGAATCTCCCGTCTTTGCTCGGCTCATGCCGGGCTTGAGGTACCGCCGCATCTCCTGCACGGTCATCGGGCCCAACCGGACCCGGAGCGCCGTGGGCTCTCCGGACGAGCTTTGGCGAAAGGCGATATAGAGGGTGTCGCCGGTGCGCAGGTCCGAAAGCCACAGGGTCTTCCCCTGCTCGTCCCGGTAGACTGTCTGCCCGGTCACCTGCATCAGCACGGTGACTTCGGTGGGCCGCTTGAGCACGATCCTGCCACGAGCCGCGTCCACGGAAGAAAGAATGAAGAATTCCTCGTGAGCGCCTTGGGTTTCCGCCCGCAGCGGCGAGACGGAAAGAGCCAGAAGCGCGACCAGGAGGCCGAGCGCGTAAACACGGCCTCTCATCGCGGCCTCCCCGCGCCGGCCGGCCCCGGCGGCCGCGGCGATTTCGAGCCGGCCTTCGCGGCCCCCGCGGCCAGGGCTCCGGTCACCAGGAGGTCTCCTTCCTTGAGATTTCCCTCGACGAGCTGGGTGTTGGCATAGTCGGAGATCCCGATCTTGACTGCCACCGGCTGGAGTTGGTCGCCCTTGACCAGCTTCCAGACGACCTGCGAGCCGCCAGCATGAGAAGTCCGCGCGGCCGCCGGGATGCCGAACCGGCGGTAGAGCGGCTCCAGGTCCCCCACCGGCACGTCGGGCGTGTAGGTCAGAGCGGCGTTGGGGATCTCCAGGACGTTTTCGGCGTGGCCGGTCGGGATCGTGACGTACGCCGTCTCGCCCGGGAGAAGCCGCTCGTCCAGGTTTTCGAAGTCGATCACCGTGTCGTAGGTGACGACGTTCTGCACAATGTAGGCGTTGAGGCGGATGGCGCTCACCCGGCCGTGAAAGCTCTGATTGGGAAAGGCGTCGACCTGGAAAGTGGCATCGCTGCCCACTTTGATGAAACCGGTGTCCGACTCGTCCGTCTTGGCGTAGACCTGCATGCGCTTCAGATCCTGGGCGATGGTGAACAGGTTGGGGGCCTGGAGGGAGGCCGCCACGGACTGGCCGACGGTAACGTTCTTGGCCACCACCGTGCCGTCGGTGGGCGAGACGATCGTCGTGTAGCGCAGGTTGGCCTCCGCTTCCTGGAGCGCCCCCCGCATCGCCGCGACCTGGGCTCGCGCCTGCTCGACCTGCGCCAGCGCCTCTTTGTACTGGGCTCTCGCCTGGTTCACCTGGGCCTTCGCCGCCCGGGCCGAGGCCTCGGACTGCTCCAGCGTCGACTGGCTCAGGTCCCGCTGATCGATCGCGATCAGCCCCTGGCCGAAGAGCTTGGCGAGCCGTTGAGCGTTGACGCGCGCATACCCGGTGTCGGCCTGCGCCTTGGCGGCGTTGGCCTCGTCCGTCTCGATCACCGCCTGGCCGGAGCCGAGGCTCGCTTCGAGGTGGCGCTGGTTGGCCTGGGCGCTCGCCAGGTTGCCGCGAGCCGTAGCCACCTGCGCCTCGTAGACGGCGGGGTCGATCTGGGCCAGAACCTGCCCGGCGCGGACCCGCGTATTGAAATCGGCGAAGACGAGCTTCACCGTTCCCGAAACATAGGAGCCCACCGGTGCCGTGGTCAGCGGATTGATGGTCCCCGTCGCCTCCACGGTCGAGGTGAGGGAGCCGCGCTGCACCGGAGCCGACAGGTACTGCGGCGGCTGGGACCGCCCGCCGATCCAGAAACCGAAAAGAAGGATCGCGGCAAGCGCCGCGGCGGCGAGGAGCAGGACCCGCCGCGACAAGCGTGGGATGACGCTGGACATGGGGCTATCATACCCAAACCATGGACCTCGGCACCCTCCTTCCCGAAGCTCTGCGCGCCATGGCGTCCAACAAGCTTCGCACCGGGCTTACGATGCTCGGCATCACGATCGGCATCGCCGCGGTCATCTGCACCGTCGCCATCGGCGAAGGTGGCTCGAACCGGGTACGCGAGCAGTTCCAGAGCCTGGGCGACAACTTCCTCTGGATCGAGGCGGGAAGCCGCAACGTCCAGGGAGTGCGCACAGGCTCCGGCAACACCAAGACCCTGACCGTGCGGGACGCGCAGGCGATCCGCGATGCCATTCCACTGGTCAAGAGCGTGTCGCCCAACGTCGACGCCCGGGTGCAGGCGGTCTACGGCAACCAGAACTGGTCCACCGGCTATCGCGGAGTCTCGCCGGAATACCTGGCCATCCGCCGCTGGACGGTGGCGAAGGGCGCCTCGTTCACCCACCAGGACGTGACGCTCTCGGCCAACGTCTGCCTGCTCGGCCGTACCACGGCCGAGGCCCTCTTCGGGGGCGCAGACCCGATCGGCAAGAAAATCCGTCTCGGCAACCAGCCCTTCCGGGTCATCGGCATCCTCGCGCCCAAAGGAGAGTCCGCCACCGGGCAGGATCAGGACGACACGATCCTCATGCCTTTCACCACCACCCTGCACAAGCTCAAGGGGACCAGTTGGCTCGACGACATCGTATGCTCGGCGGTTTCGGCGGAGGCCATCGGCCCGGCCAAGGAACAGATCGTCCGCCTGTTGCGCCAGCGCCACCACCTGCGCCCCGAAGCACCCGCCGACTTCAACCTGCGCAGCCCCGAAGAGGTCCTCCAGGCACAGCAGGAGACGAGCCGCACCTTCACTTTACTCCTCGCGAGCATCGCCTCCATTTCGCTGCTCGTGGGTGGCATCGGAATCATGAACATCATGTTCGTCACCGTCACCGAGCGGACGCGGGAGATCGGCGTGCGCCGCGCCGTGGGTGCCACGCGGCGAAGCGTCCTCTCGCAGTTCCTGCTCGAGGCGGTGCTGCTCTGTGCCCTGAGCGGCGCCCTCGGCGTCCTTCTGGGCGTCGCCGCCTCCAACGTCTTCTCGAACGTTCTCGGCTGGGTGATGATCATTCCGCCGCGCGCGATTCTGATCGCCGTCGTCTTCTCTTGCCTGATCGGCGTCGGCTTCGGTTTCTACCCGGCCCGCAAAGCGTCGATGCTCGACCCGATCGACGCTCTGCGTTACGAGTAGCCGCGAAGGCGAGGAAGCCCTATCCCGCCCGCACCGCGCCGCTCAGCGCAGGGTATAAAGGAAGGCGGCGATGTCCCGGCCGTCCTGCTCGGTGATGTCCATGTCGGGCATCACGGAGCCGGGCTGAACCCCCTGGGGATCGCGAATCCAGCGGATCATGCTCTTCGGATCGTTGGGCAGCTTGCCGGCCAGAAAGTCCTTCCTGGCGATGCCTTCCAGAGAGGGACCAATCGTGCCGTCCACGGCGACGCCGGGAATGGCGTGGCAAGATACACACCCATAGCGCCGGACAAGCTCTTTTCCCCGCGCCGGCTTGCCTCCCGTCATCGCCGCCGCCTGCTGCTCGACGCTCTGGCGGCAGCCCATGGACGCGAGGAAGGCTAGCGCCAGGCCCCAGGCGATCGGTCCTCTCAAGGGCGGCATGGCGGGCCCTTCTCGTAGGCAGCCAGTTTGCCGCCGATCTCGGAGAGACGGGAAGGGTTTTCGCTCTCTGCCCGGCCGGCGGCGGTGCGTTGCCAGGTGGCGGCCTCGTCGCAGCGGCCGAGCTCGGCCAGGGCCAGGGCGATGGTCTCGGCGTGGAAAGCGGCGGGCTGCGCCTGCCAGACGGCGAGAGCGAGCTTGAGGGCGCGTTCGCCGTCGCGCACGGAGAGATCGGGGCAGGCGGCCAGCAAGCGGGCCTGAGCGTGGGCGAGGAGGCCGCTGGCGGGCATCAGGCCGAGCGCTTCATCCAATCGCCGCCGGGCCTCGCCGTAGCGGCCGAGGCGCACCAGGGTCTCGGCCTCCCCCAGCCGGGCGGCTTCGTCGCCGGGAGCCAGCTCGACCGCCTTGCGGTACTGCGCCAGAGCCGCCGGGAGCTGGCCGCCGCCGCGCAGCACCTTCGCCAGCAGGCGCCGGGCCTCGGCGTCGTCCGGCCGGCCGGCCACGGCGGCCTCGAGGTGAGCGCGGGCCTCCTCCGGCGCGCTACCCTCCGCCAGCAGCGCGCCGAGGTTGAAGTGAGCCGTGAAGTTACCCGGATCGAGGCGCAGGGCCTCGCGGAGCTGCTCCATCGCGCCGCTCCGGTCGCCCGCAGAAGACAGCACCGAGCCGAGGTTGACCCGTGCCTCCACGCTTTCGGGCCGCACGGTCAGGGCGCGACGAAACTCCTGGGCGGCGTCCTGGTAACGGCCGGCCTGGGCGGACACCCGGCCGCGCATCACCGCCACCCGTTCCCCCACTCGCAGGTTCGCGACTCCGTCGAGCAGAGGATCGGGGACACGCAACCCCACCGCTCCTGCTTTCGCCAAGTGCTCCTCCGCCTTGGCCCTGTCGCCCTGGCCGCGATAGGCCATGGCGAGCGGCACGTGGAGCCGGCTCGCGTCGGGCACCGCGGCCAGAGCGGCCTCCAAGTGCTCGGCGGCGGCGCGGAAATCCCGCCGGGCGAGCGCCACCTGGCCCAGCATCGAGTGTGCCGCGGCGGCCGTCGCCGGGAAGGCCAGGGCTTTGCGCAGGGCCGCGTCCGCGTCGTCGAGCCGCCCCTGGAGAAGCCGGATCTCCCCCAGGTGGAAGTTTGCCGCCGCCGCGGCCGGCACCACTGAAAGAGTCATCGCCTGACCGAACGCCGCCGCGGCCTCGTCGAGATGCCCGGCGGCCTGCTGCGCGGCGCCCAGGAGATAGGGCCACCGGAAGCTCTGGGAATCGAGGCGCGAGGCGTTCCGGAAACAGTCCGCCGCCGCGTCGTTGAAGCCGTAGGCGAGGTAGGCCTGCCCGAGATCCCCGTAGGAGACGGCATTCGCCGTCTGTGCGGCGAGCAGGCGCTGCATCTCGCCGAGTTGGCTCGCCACCGCGCTCTCCAGGCCCGAAAGGTCCGGGTACCGGATGGTGCCAGGCTCCGGCACGGCGAGGAGGAGGGCCAGGAGAAGACCTGCACCCATCATTTCGTCCCGCCCTGTGGCGGCAGGGCCTTCCCCGTGCCGCGCAGCAGCCGGGTATAGGCACGCAGCGGTGGCGGCGGGAAGGACTCCGTGAGGCCGTCCGGCCAAATGACGCGCACCTCCGTCACTTCTGAAGCGTCGCCCAGCCCCACCAGAACCCGGGGATCGCTCGCCGAGGCATAGCTGCCGTCGGTGGCCGACCGGCGCCAGAGCGGCGGCGCGCCCTTGCGCAGCACTTCCACGCGGGCGCCCAGGAGGTCCCGCTCAGCCCTGGCCCCCGCCGGCTTGCCCATCAGCCGCAGGCCCAGCCAGGCTCGGCGGCTCCCCGTTTCGTTGATGAGCAGGCGGACGGGCGAGTCCGTGTCCACGACGACGATGTCCGTATCGCCGTCGTTGTCCACGTCGCCGAAGGCGGCGCCGCGGGAAACCCGAGGCGTGCGGAAGGCCGCGCCGGCCTCGGGCCCGACCTCCACGAAACGGCAGCCGCCGCCTGCCGGCGAGACATTGCGGAAGAGCTGGTCCGGCTGCGCGTAGGGAAAAAGATCCCCCTTCGCCCACTGGGCGCCGTTCAGGTTCACGGCGCCGTTGAAGACCGCGAGGTCGAGCCAGCCGTCATTGTCGAAGTCGATAAATGCGGTGCCGAACCCCGTGTAGGGGAGGCTCGGCGCTCCCAGCCCCGAGCGGGCGGTGGCGTCCCCGAACTGCCCGCCGCCTTGGTTTTGATACAGGGTGTTGGTCTCACCCGTGAGGTGGGTGATGAACAGGTCGTCGCGGCCGTCGCCGTTGCAATCGCCGAGGGCGATGCCCATCCCCGCCTCGGGCTTTCCGGCGGCATTCACGGCGACGCCGGCCAACAGCCCGTCCTCCTTGAAAGTGAAGTCCTTCTGGTTGAGCCAGAGAAAGCTGGGGCTGCCATCGTTGGCCACGAAGAGGTCCGGCCAACCGTCGCCGTCGAGATCGCCGGCCACGACGCCGAGCCCCGGGCCGGCCTTGCGACCGATGCCGGACTTGAGCGAGACATCTTCAAACGTGCCGTTCCCGCGGTTACGCAGCAGCCGGCTGGTCAGGGGCGGGAACGCCTGCGGGCCGCAGTAGTCGCGGCGGCTGCTGGGGGCGTAGCACCGGACGTTGTTCTGGACGGACGAGTCGACATAGTTGAGGACGAACAGGTCGAGCCATCCGTCGCGGTCGAGATCGGCGAACGTGGCACCGGCGCTCCACCGCGGATCGTCGGCTCCGGCGGTGGCCGTGACGTCGGTGAAGGTGCCGTCGCCGTTGTTGTGCCAGAGCTGGTTCAAGCCGTAGTTGGCGAGGTAGAGGTCCATCCAGCCGTCGTTGTCATAGTCGCCGGTCGCCACACCCATCCCGTAGCCGGTAGCCCGGATGCCGCTCGCCGCGGTGACGTCCACGAACCGCGGCGTGGGATTGCGCCCCTTCGGCGTGATGAGGTCGTTGCGGAACAGGCGCCCCCAGCTCTCCGAACCAGCTTTCGCGCCCGGCGCCAAAGAGTGCCCCTGGACGACGAAGACGTCGAGATCGCCGTCGTTGTCGTAGTCGAACAGGGCCACCCCGCCGCCCATGATCTCCGGAAAGTAGAGCTCCCCGGTACGACCGCTCGCATAGGTAAAGACAAGGCCATAATCCGCGGCGCGGTCTACGAAGAGGTCCGGGGGCGCGGCCTGGCTCGCGCGGGGCGAAACAACCAGGGACACAAGGGACAGCAAGGACATCAAGGACTTAAAGCCCGGACCCTTCCCGTCCTTGAAGTCCCTGGTGTCCTTGAGGTCCTTGGCCCAGCTCTTCACACAGGCTCCCCTCATGCCCGAATGGGAACTGCTTTTTCGACCGCCGTCTCCGCCGCCGCCTTGAACCGGTGCACGATCTCTCCGGCCGGCTCGACTTTCGCGATTCCCTCGACGCTCTTGCCCGCCTGGAGGAAATCCCGATAGGAGAACGAGCGTACGGAGGAGCGCTTCAGCTTCCAGAGCGACTGGAGAGCATAAATCGTCCGCATCCAGTGCTTGGTCTTGCGGCCCTTCAACATCCAGCGGGCGAAGGGGCCGGCCTTGGTCCCCGTCCGTTCGATATACGGGGTGCGGATCACCGACACGGGGACGCCCGTGATGCGCTCCGTCAGCACGACGTCGTCCGCGTGGGCCTCGACGATGGCCTGCTTGTAGTCCGCGTGGGCCGTGCACTCCGTGGTGGCGATGAAGCGGGTGCCCATCTGCACCGCGGCGTAGCCCATCCCCAGAGCGCGGACGAAATCCTCTTCGTCGCCGATGCCGCCGGCGCAGACGACCGGCACTCCCAGATCGGCAAGCTCGGCGATGAGCTCCTCGGCGCTCTTCGGGCCGGCGTGGCCGCCCGCCCGGTTGTTGACCGCGATCAGCCCGTCCACGCCAGCTTCGAGACCCTTCATCGCCCACCTGCGGTCGGTGACGTCGTGATAGACGAAGCCGCCGGCGGCGTGGGCCTTCTCCACCACCCAGCGGGGATTGCCGAGCGAGGTGACGAAGAAGCGGATGCCTTCTTCGATGGCCACGTCGACGAAGCGCTGCATGCGCTCCTGATAGACCTTGGAGGACTTCTCGACGATGACGTTCATCCCCACAGGCTTGGACGTCAGGCTCCGGATGAGCTTCAGCCCCGCGCCAAACTCATGGCCATGCACATAGACCAGGGAGAGGGGCTGAATGACGCCGATGCCCCCCGCCTCCGAGGCCGCGGCCACCAGCTCCGGATTGCTGCACGGGTACATGGCGCCGCAGATCAGCGGCACCTCGATGCCGAGTTGGCGGGTGACGGGCGTGTCGAGCAGCGACACCTTACCGCTCCACCTTCACGCCGCGCCAGAACGCGATGTAGTCCTTGATGTTGGCCGCCGCCGGCTTGGGGTCCGGGTAGTACCAGGCGCGGTCTTTCCCCTCGACGCCGTCGACATCGACCGTGTAGTAGCTCGCCGTCCCCTTCCAGCCGCAGACGGTATGGGTGGAGCTGGGTTTCAGGTACTCCGGGCGCACCGTCTCCGGAGGGAAGTAGACGTTCCCCTCCACCAGCTCGAACCTGTCCGTCTCCGCGATGACCGTTCCGTTCCAGATGGCTTTCGGCATGGGCGCCATGTTAGCCCGGAAGCCGGCCCGGGAGGAGCCCCCCGGGAGACGGCCAGCCCCTAGTTGGATGCGCTGCCCGTCGGTACGAGGCCGACGCGAATGTCGGCGCCGGGCTGCCGGGTCGCGACATCGATGGGTGTCACCACGCCGGAGATGAAGTTGGTGACGTAGGCCGTCCTGCCGTTGCGAGTGACGGTGATGTCGTCCGCCCCGGGCCGTAACGGGATAGCCGGTTCGGGTGTGTCGGTCGCGACCGAGATCGGGGTCACGGTCCCCGATCCCTCGTTGGTCACAAAGACTGTCTGGCCATCGGGCGTGATGGCCACCCCAAACGGCGCAATCCCGACCGGGACCGAGCGGAGCGGTGTGTTCGTTAGCAAGTCGATCACGAGCACCGAGTTGGATTCGAGATCGGCCACGTAGGCCTTGGTGCCGTCTGGCGTAATGGCGATGATCCCGGGGCCCAGACCGCCGTAGAAGTTGGGTCCCGCTCGGTTGGTGGCCACGTCGATCGGGGTGATGTCATTTGAAAAGGCATTAGTGACGTAGGCTGTCCGGCCGTCCGGGGTGATGGCGACGCCATTGGGGAATAGGCCCGCCGGAATTCGGGGTCCCTGAGTGTTCGTTGCGAGGTCGATCGGTGTGACGTCGGCCGAGCCTGCGTTGGCGACGTAGGCGGTCCGGCCGTCCGGGGTAATGGCGATGGCATTCGGAGTGAGCCCTGTACGGATCGGTCGCCCTGCGGTCCGGGTTGAGAGATCAACGGGAGTCACGGTGTTGGAGGCGGTGCTGGTCACGTAGGCCGTGCGCCCGTCCGGTGAAATGGTGAGGCCGTCGGGCGCCAGGCCGACTCGTATAGGCCTACCCGCCGTGTTGGTGACAGGGTCGATCGGCGTCACGGTTCCCGACCCGAAGTTGGTGATGAGCACGATCGGCGGCAGGTCGGTGACCGGTGGCGAGCCCGTGCTTTGGGCGAATGCCGTGCTGGAGACCGAGAGGACGCTGGCGACGAACCCAAGCGCCACTGCGGAAAGGATGTATCGTTCGACAGTTCTCATCATCGCCTCCCTTTCAAAAGCCGCCGAGGATCATCCAGGAACGTCATGTTCTCTGGTCCTCGACGAATAACTGTCGCCGCATGCCTCTCTGTCTCACCGCAGGTGAGATCGGTCTTACAAATCCGACTTTCCGCCACCCTTTCTCACGCGCAGGTAGCTTCTGATAGCGTCCTCAGGACTGCCGGCTAGGACAGGAGCATGGGAGAGGACCGACATGCCGACGCATGATCCATCAGGAGCAGATCCGGAGCCCAGCCCCTCATCGCTCGAGGATCCGGGCCTTCTGCCCTTCCTCCCTCTGCTCTATGTGGCCTGGGCCGACGGCAGCCTGGAGCCGGACGAGCTGCGGCTCATCAGCGCCAGAGTCAGTGCCGCTCAAGGGTTGGCGCCCGCCATCCGTGCGGCCCTCCAACGCTGGCTCGACCCCGACAGGCCGCCCTCGGCGACGAGCCTCCAAGGTTTGTTGGCGGCCATCCGCGGGGCCGCCGGGAGTTGGACGGCGAGCCAGAGGCTGAATCTCACCGCGCTCGGATCGGAGCTCGCGCGGCGTAGCGGCCACGTGGTCTCTGCCGCGGAGCTTGAGGCGCTACGGGCGATCGAAGAGGTACTCGGTGTTGCTGGAGAAGAAGCGTCGCGGCGGCTCCTGGCCTGGCGACGGCCAGCACCGCCGAAGGCAGATCTGCCATCCGGATTCGACCCGCTGGCGATGACCCGCCTGCTGGACGGTGCGCGTCACGAGCTCCGTGAAGAGATCCGGCGCTTGCTGAGCGAGCCGGCCTTCCGGCCCGCGGCGGAGCTCAGCCGCGCGGAGTATCGCGAGCAGGTGCTCGCCGGGTGCCGGGAGCTTGCGGCGCGCAGCTACGGCCACCTTTCCTATCCCACGAGCTGCGGCGGCGCGAACGACTATGAGGCGTTCCTGGCCTTCTTCGAAATTCTCGCCTTCGGTGACCTGAGCCTCTTGGTGAAATTTGGCGTCCAGTTCGGGCTCTTCGGCGGCAGCATCCTGCAGCTCGGCACACAGCGGCATCATGAGCGGTATCTGCGGCAGGTGGGAGCCCTCGAGCTGCCGGGCTGCTTCGCCATGACCGAGACCGGCCACGGATCGAACGTGCACGACCTCGAGACCCTCGCCACCTACGACGCCGAGAACGAGGAATTTGTCGTCCGTACGCCGCACGACGGCGCCCGCAAGGACTACATCGGCAACGCCGCCCTCCACGGCCGCATGGCGACCGTCTTCGCGCAGCTCCACGTGGGCGCCGATGCGTACGGCGTCCACGCCTTCCTGGTGCCGATCCGCGACGAGGCGGGAAACGTCCTGCCCGGCGTGCGCATCGAGGACTGCGACGAGAAGATGGGGCTCAACGGCGTCGACAACGGGCGGTTGTGGTTCGACGACGTGCGGATTCCGCGCGACAACCTGCTCGACCGCTTCGGCCAGGTGAGCCCCGAGGGCCTCTACACGAGCTCCGTGCCCAGCTCTTCGAAACGTTTCTTCACCATGCTCGGCACACTGGTGGGCGGCCGCCTGAGCGTTGGCCTGGCGGCGTTGAGCGCGAGCAAAACGGCGCTGACGATCGCCGTGCGCTACACCGACCGCCGACGCCAGTTCGGTCCCGAGGGCCTGGCCGAGATGCCTGTCCTCAACTACCTGAGCCTTCAACGCCGGCTCCTGCCACGTCTCGCCGCGACCTATGCGCTCCATTTCGCCTTGCACTACGCCGTCCGCCAATTTCTGGAAACTCCCGCCGAAGACCGGCGGCAAGTCGAGGGCCTGATCGCCGGGCTGAAGGCGATCGGTACCTGGCACGCGACCGACACCCTTCAGACCTGCCGCGAGGCCTGCGGCGGCCAGGGCTATCTCGCGGCGAGCCGTCTCCCCGCCCTCAAGGCCGACACCGACGTCTTCACCACCTTCGAGGGCGACAACACGGTCCTGCTTCAGCTCCTCGCCAGGAACCTGCTGACCGGCCTCCGGAAGCAGTTCGGCGACATGAGCCTCTTCGGCCTGGCGCGCCATCTCGCCGCTCAGGCCGAGGCGGCAATCAGCGAGACGAACCCCGTCGTCACGCGGATCACCGACGAGGACCACCTCCGCGACCGCTCCTTCTATCTCGCCGCGCTGCGCTGGCGCGAACGGCGCCTGCTGAAATCGGTCGCCCGCCGCGTCAAGCGCCGAATCGATGAGGGTATGGACTCCTTCCACGCCGTCAACGAATGCCAGGACCACCTGATCGAGACCGCCCGCGCGCATGTCGAGAGCCTCGTCGCCGAGCGTTTCGCCGAGGGGATCGACGCGTGCTCCGAGCCCGAGCTGCGGCAGATCCTCGAGATCCTCCTCCAGCTCTACGCGCTGTGGCGAATCGAAGCGGATCGCGGCTGGTTCCTCGAGCACGGCTACATCGAAAGCGGCAAGGCCGAGGCGATCCGCCGCGTGGTCAACAAGCTCTGTCGCGAGCTGCGTCCCCAGGCCGTCCCCCTGGTGGACGGCTTCGGCGTTCCACCAGCCTGGCTGCCGCCGATCGCCTTGTAAGGTTAGGCACTGGCCAGCTCGAACCTGTCCTCGAGAGCCTGGGGAGAGGGCGCGCCGCCCGCTGGCGACGCATCCAGGGGTAATGCGTACTGTGGTAACAACTGTGGTAATAGAGCGGCCGGCTTGGCCCGCCTGGTCGAGACATCACCGGCGCCGCGAAGCGCGGTCGGGCACAACAGCGGTTTGGGTGCGGGACCTGCCTGAGATCTCTCGCTTGGCCTCGGCGAACGCCACTTCCTCCAACTCGATTCGTTCACGAATCACCTTGGTGATCCACTCTCCGACACGCTCCGTATGATGGATGCGAGCCAGAAAGGCTGCGCGAGCAGCAAGGTCTCGTGGAAGTGAAAAGGAAGTTCCTGTGGAAGGTTTGACCTTGACCTGCGGTTCCCACGCTACGGAGTTTTCCGCCTCCGCGACGACAAGATCATCAACTTCCTTTTCTGAGAGTCTCTTCGTTCGGGTAGATTCAGTCCTCATATTGGCCATCCTGTAATGATCCGGACAATCCTCCCCGGCTTGAGCTGGAAAATGAGTTTGAGCGCTTGCCACCAGAGGTGAAACCCACAAGCTGATACCGGTCTCGATACCGCTTGTTCCTCCGAACTACGAACTCGGAGAAGAAACACTCAACAGCCTCTTCAAACGTCAAACCGTGAGCAGCGAGCTCGCTCTCAAAGTCGTACTCGAAATCCTGAGGCCTGAACTTGCTCCAGTCGGCCACGGAGAGAGTCTACCATCTTGGATCCTCAACCAGCTCTTCCCTCAGCAGGTACAATGTCCACGGGGAGGAAACATCATGGATCGAGACCAGCTTCTGGACCGTTACCGCCAGACCCGCAACCTGAGCGTCGAGCTTTGCCGGCCTTTGCGGCCGGAGGACTACCGCATTCAGTCCATGCCGGACGTGAGCCCGCCATGGTGGAACTTGGGGCATACGTCGTGGTTCTTCGCCAAGAACATCCTCGAGCCGTTCGGGCTCTACTCCGAGGACGACGCCCGGCTGGAGTTCGTCATGAACTCTTACTACGAGTCGCTCGGACCCCGCATCCGGCGCGATCATCGCGGGCTCGTCACCCGGCCTTCCAATGAGGAGGTCTACCAGTTCCGCGAGTCGGTGGACGGGCGGGTCGAAAAGCTCCTCGGTTCCGCCGAGGGCGAGGACCTCGACCGCCTGCGGTTCCTCATCACCACCGGAGTTCAGCACGAGCAGCAGCATCAGGAGCTGCTGGTGACGGAGATCAAGCACATCCTGGGTAGCAACGTGCCGGAGCTGCGCGAGCCGTACCGGCCGGCGGTGCCTGGAGGGTCAGCGAAGATCCCGCCTCTCCGGTTCGTCCCCTTCGAGGGCGGGCTCCAGGACTTCGGCAACGTCGATGGCGGCTGGTGCTGGGACAACGAGATGCCCGTCCACAAGGCGTGGCTGGACGGCTTCGCCCTCGCCAACCGGCTCGTCACCAACGGCGAGTATCTGGAGTTCATGGCCGACGGCGGCTACCGCAATCCCCTTCTCTGGCTCTCCAACGGCTGGGCCAAAGTCAAGGAGATGGGCTGGGACGCTCCGTTGTATTGGGAAAAGGATGGCGATGACTGGCGGGTCTGGACCCTCTCCGGCGTCCGCGACGTCGATCCGGACGAGCCGGTCGCGCACGTTGGCTTCTATGAGGCGGACGCCTTCGCGCGCTGGAAGTCGGTGCGACTTCCCACGGAGCGGGAGTGGGAGCATGCCGCCCGCGTCGCCGGCTTTCCGGGCCGGGGAGGTAACTTCCTCGACACCGGCGCTCTCCATCCCCGGCAGGCTCACGAGAACGGCACAGACCTTCTCCAGATGGGCGGCGACCTCTGGGAGTGGACCACCAATCACTACGAGCCCTATCCCGGATACCGCCCCTTCGAAGGTCCCCTGATGGAGTACAACGGGAAGTTCATGGACAACGTCCGCGTCCTGCGCGGCGGCTCTTGCGCGACGCCGGAGAATCACATCCGGGCGAGCTACCGCAACTTCTGGGCGGGAGATACCCGGTTCCAGTTCACCGGAATCCGGCTGGCGAAGGACTAAAAGGTTGTCTGGACGCCCATCCCCGCCCGGGCATAAATGCCAGGGCTATGAACAGCGCCCCCTAAAGGGGACTTGAAGCTGGATTCATCCAGCGCCCTACCTAGCCCCGGCATTTATGCCCGGGCGGGGATGGGCGTCGCGGCCGAACTCTGCTGTCCCTTACGTCCCTTCCTCCCGCATCCTCGCCGCCACCCCGCGCAGATCCTCCACAAGCTGCTCCCGCGCCTCCCGCCTCATGGCCTCCTCCGGCATCCGGAGGATGGCCGAAGGGTGGATCGTGGCGGTGAGCCAGGGCGCCCATTGGGTCTCGAAGAACTTGCCCCTCTCCTGGGTGACCTTGAACTTCGGGCCCATCAGCGCCTGGGCGGCCGTGGCTCCCAGACAGACGACGAGGCGCGGCTTGATCAGGGCGAGCTCGGCCTCCAGCCAGGGACGGCAGGCCCGGATCTCCCCGGCGTTCGGCTTGGCGTGAATACGCCTGTTTCCACGGGGCTCCCACTTGAAGTGCTTGACGACGTTGGTGACGTAGACCTCTTCGCGGGCGATCCCGGCTTCGCTCAGAACCTCGTCCAGCATTTTTCCGGCCGGCCCCACGAAGGGCTGGCCGGCCAGATCCTCCTGGTCTCCCGGCTGCTCGCCGATGAAGAAGACGGCGGCGTTCCGGGGGCCGGCCCCCATCACGGCCTGGGTGGCGTGTTTGTAGAGATCGCAGGCCGTGCAGCCCTGGGCGGCCTGGTCCAGGCTGGCGTGGGACAGTTTTTCGGGGATGAGCTCACGGGCGGAAGGGTGGGTCTCGGTTAGCATGGTGTAACGTAAATACAAGAAATATGCCACCACGGACCGACTCTCTGCGGCCGTGGAAGGACTCCGCGACTCTGAATCCGGGAATCCCTCTCTCCCCAGACTGCGCCTCCGACGTTGACACCCCCCCGCCCTTCGCTTTAGATTAGGCCGTGCACCCCAACGCGTCCCCAGCCCTTCCCACCGTCACCGGCGGAACGGGTATCGTGGGCGCCATCCCGGCCCGTTACGGGTCGACACGCCTCCCTGGAAAGCCGCTGCTCCCGATCGCCGGAAGGCCGATGATCGAGCACGTCTACACCCGCGTGGCGGGCGCCCGCGGGCTGGACCGGGTCGTGGTGCTGACGGACGACGAGCGGATCGCACGGGCTGTGGAAGCCTTCGGCGGCGAGTGGGAGATGACTCCCGCCGACTGCGCCAGTGGCACGGACCGCATCGCCTGGGCCGCACGCGGGTGGATTGCCCGGGCGGTGATCAACATCCAGGGAGACGAGCCGCTGATCGACCCGGAGGCCGTCTCCCGCATCGCCGAGCACCTGGCGGCGGCGCCCGACGACCCTGTGGTGACGCTCGCGACGCCCGCGAGCCCCGAGGAGATGGAGAACCCGAACGCCGTCAAGGTGGTACTGACGCGCGACAGCTCGGCGCTCTACTTCAGCCGCTCGGCGATCCCCTATCCCCGGAACGAAGGGGGATTCGCGCCGCTAAAGCACCTGGGGCTCTACGGCTACCAGCGCGAGGCCCTGATGCGCCTGGCCGCGCTCGCGCCGACGCCCCTGGAGCGCAGCGAGTCGCTGGAGCAGCTCCGGGCGCTGGAGAACGGAATTCCGATCCGCGTCCTCGTCGTCGAGCGCGGCTCGTTCGGAGTGGACACCGCGGAAGATCTGGAGCGGGTGGAAAGCCTTCTGCAATCATCGCAAGCTTCTTTCAAGGTCTGACGGAACCAAGGAGACGCGCCATGGCGACCAAGTTCATTTTCATCACCGGCGGAGTCGTTTCCTCCCTCGGCAAGGGGGTGGCCGCCGCCTCCGTCGGAGCCATCCTGGAGGCCCGGGGTTTCTCCGTGACGCTGATGAAGTTCGATCCGTACATCAACGTCGATCCGGGAACCATGTCCCCGTACCAGCACGGCGAGGTGTTCGTCACCGACGACGGCGCCGAGACCGACCTCGACCTCGGCCACTACGAGCGCTTCACCCACACCCGCGCCACCAAGCGCCACAACTACACCACGGGCAAGATCTACGAGTCGGTGATCAACAAGGAGCGCCGGGGCGACTACCTGGGCAAAACCGTGCAGGTGATTCCCCACATCACCGACGAGATCAAGGAGGGGCTGCGCCGGGTGGCCGACAACCACGACGTGGTCATCGTCGAGATCGGCGGCACGGTGGGCGACATCGAGTCGCTGCCCTTCCTCGAAGCCATCCGCCAGTTCCGTCAGGAGCTGGGGCGCGGCAACGCCGTCAACATCCACCTGACGCTGGTGCCCTACATCGCCGCCGCCGAGGAGCTGAAGACCAAGCCCACCCAGCACTCGGTGCGCGAGCTGCGGGAGATCGGCATCTCGGCGGACATCGTCCTCTGCCGGGTGGACCGCGCGCTCCCTGAGGAGATGAAGAAGAAGATCGCTCTCTTCTGCAACGTCGACCCGCGGCAGGTGATCGCCGCCCGCGACGTCTCCACCATCTACGAGGTGCCGCTGATGTTCTGCAGCGAGGGGTTGGACGACATCGTCCTCGAGCTGCTGAACCTCCCCCACTACGACCGCAACATGTCGCGCTGGGAGAGCCTGGTGGCGCGCGTCAAGAACCCCAAGCACAAGGTGCGGGTGGGGATCGTCGGCAAGTACGTGGAGTTTCCCGACGCCTACAAGAGCCTCAACGAGGCCCTCATCCACGGCGGCATCGCCAACGACGCCAAGGTCGAGCTGGTCTACGTCGACGCCGAGGAGGTGGAGACCGGAAACTGGCCGCGCGAGATGTTTGAGGTGGACTCCCTGCTGGTGCCCATCGGCTTCGGCCGCCGCGGCACGGACGGGAAGATCCGCGCCATCCGCTACGCCCGCGAGCACAAGGTGCCGTTCTTCGGCATCTGCCTCGGCATGCAGTGCATGACGATCGAGTACGCGAGGAACGTCTGCGGCATCA